>OHAP01000477.1_pt1 | contig 29464 bp, 20 predicted proteins | sample 1577171 | NCBI WGS metagenome assembly OHAP01 (sample SAMEA3541489, study PRJEB24748) | human gut metagenome | biome: human gut; feature: human-associated habitat; material: faeces | place: China | collected 2012 | reverse complement strand
AAATGCTCCGACTATGTAGTTTCCAATAAAAAATGTATCTTGCGGAGATTTATTATCGCGAAATGGGCGAGCGGTTCTGCTGCGCCCCAGAAAACAAGGCCGATACCCATACCGGCAGAGAACAGCATCGCGATCCATGAAGCCCGTGAAAACGTCGGCTTATCCCCCGGATTTCCGAGGTGGATGTTTCCTATCGGACTTATCATGAAAACCATGCAGACAATCACGATGAGTGCGACAAGAAGCAGATAGAACCATCCAAAATCGGTTGAAATGGTGTCGCAGAGCTGGGAGGTGGCCGCAAGGAACTGAGAGGGCCAGGCGAGACACGCTGCGGTAAGGCCGGCAACAATCAGAAGTGAGAGCAGGAAGACAGGGGTGAGCTTTTTCTTTTCAGTCGTGGCTTTGACGGGATCCGCCTTTTCCTCTTCTGTGGCGACTGAGCCAAAGCCGGTTTCCCGGTCTTCCTCGTTACTCGGCGTGTGAAGCGGATAAAGGTCGTGAAAATCCCGATGCAGCTCATGCATCTCTGTCTTCAACTCCTCAGATATTTTTTTGTTTTTCTGCATTAAGCAAAATCTTCTTTAGAGTTGAACAGGGGACTGCTTTCTTGTTCTTCAGGCTCCAGGCAACACCCACTGCGGGGTCCAGCGGTTCAGTGACCCGAAAAGCGCCGGGCTGATAAGCGGAATGTTCCGCCCGAAATGAATGCGTCGCCGTGATGCGGTCAGGCAAATCACCTGAAGGTGAACTCTGTGCTTTTCGATACCCGGGAAAGAACTTTTCCCCGTCAGAATCCTCAGCTGACAGAATTCAATTAAGAGGCAGCTAATAATGACGGAAGCAAAATGACTGCTTCCAGAATTCAGAAACCGGAATGTTTCCCGGTTCAAACGGCATTCACGGTCCGGAGAATCAGAGGTTCCTTATTCCGTGAATAAACTTGCAGGTTTTCCTGGCACCCGCTGACGCTATTTCCGTGCGGATGCAGTACGCAATATGCTTGTGGGCAATTGGCGCCGGGAGGCGCTTGAAGCAGATGGGGTAATCTCTTTTTCCCAGCCGGCAATTCCTGCAGACAGACTTAATTGTAACACAGATTAATTATCAATGCGAGGGTTTTTCCTGAAAGATATTTTATTCAGGCACCATCCCGCGTCATTTGTCATTATTTGTGCCATATCTTCTGCCAATCAAATAAAACAGGATCACTGTATCTTTTTTTCTCTTATCCAAGGCGATAATTCTGCGTATTTCCCGGTATTGCTTAACCTCACCACCTGGGTTTCCCGCCTTTATAAAAGGTCAGTAAGCCAAATAATAATGATCAGCTCTCAGATTTTCTGGTCTACAAATTTTTAAGAATATCGGAGATCTCAAAGATACCTTCCTCAATACTGCCCACTGCTCTGCCGGGATATTGAAACGAATACTGCCAGCTGCCGGCTTTGTTTCCGCTCTTAATCCACAATTTGCATACGAATTTTATTTTCGTATGAAACAAGGTATACTGCTACCCGCCTGACAACAGAACGGCGCCAAAGTTATTCCGCCTTCCGGGAGCAATTCATGAAAAAACTGCCTGTTCTTCTCGCTTTATCCGTCATCTCCGCCGCGCTTCTTGCGGGATGCGGCGGCAGTGGAAAAACAGACAGCACCGAGCTTCGTTATGCCTCCATGAAGGACATCCGGAACATCAACCCCCATCTTTATCTCGGGGAAATGGCGGCACAGGCCATGGTGTTTGAGCCTCTCGTGGTCAGCACAAAGGATGGCATCAAGCCCTGGCTTGCCGAAAGCTGGACCATTTCACCTGACGGCCACACTTATACCTTCAGGCTTCGTCAGGGCGTCAAATATTCAGACGGGACTCCGTTTGATGCCGAATCCGTCAAACTGAATATCGAAGCGGTTCTTCAGAATAAGGTCCGGCACGCCTGGCTTGATTTCACGAACGAGATCGCCTCTGTCGACGCCCCCTCCCCTGATACGGTGGTTCTTAAACTTCATCACGCTTACTATCCGACGCTCACTGAACTGAGTGTCACGCGTCCGTTCCGCTTCATTTCCCCGAAATGCATGAAGAGTGGTTCCACAAAGGACGGCGTTACCTGTCTCAGCGGCACGGGGCCCTGGGTGCTGTCCGAGCATAAACAGAACCAGTATGCGGTTTTCACAGCAAATCCCTCTTACTGGGGCGCGAAACCGAAGCTGCAGAGCGTTCGCTGGACAGTTATGCCCGACGCCCAGACGATGCTGATGGCGCTGCAGAAGGGGGAAATTGATCTGATCTTCGGCTCAGACGGCGATCAGATTACGAGTGACACCTTCGCGAAACTTCAGAAGGAAGGCCAGTACGCGGTTCTCGCGAGTGATCCGATCGCGAGCCGCGCCGTGCTCCTCAATTCAAATCCGAAAAACGCCCCCGTCACCGCTGATCCCGCTGTCCGTGAAGCGATTCAGCGCGCGGTCAACCGCAAGGCGATCACTGAAGGCGTTCTGAATGGACTTGAGTCACCGGCTGAAACGCTTTTCGCGAAGAATGTCCCAGGCTGCGATGTTCCGCTGAAGCCCCGTCCTTATGATCCTGCCGCAGCTGAGAAGATCCTTCGGTCTGACGGCTGGCAAAAGGGTTCTGACGGCATCTATATAAAGAATGGGAAACCCTGTGAGGTCACTTTCTGGTTCAACTCCAATAACACTCAGGAAAAGGCAATTGCTGAGGCCATTCAATCCGACCTCGCGAAAGTCGGCATCCGCATGAATATCCGGGGGGAAGAGAAACAGGCTTATCTCGACCGGCAGAGAACCGGAAAATTTGACATGCAGTACTCGCTCTCCTGGGGCGCTCCGTACGATCCGCAGAGTTACTTCTCAAGCTGGCGTATTCCGGCTCACGGCGACTTCCAGGCGCAGACCGGACTCCCCGACAAAGCTCTGATTGACCGGGAAATTACATCTCTCATGACGGAACAGTCAGAAACGAAACGCGCCGCCATGATCCGTGACATTCTCACCCGGATACATGACTCCGCGGTCTACGTTCCGATTTCCTACTCCCGAACCAAAGCGGTTTACCGTACCTCACTCTCGGGTGTGGGATTCAGGGTGTCACAGTACGAAATTCCGTTTGAAGACATGTTCTTCAAAAACGCCAAATAAGGAGAGAGACTCCCAATGCTGCGGCTGATTCTGAAACGGCTCATCTTTCTTATCCCGATTCTTATCGGGATATCGATGATTTCGTTTTTAATCACCTCTCTTTCGCCATCCGATCCCGCCGAGGTCGCCATTCGCGTGAACGCCATGGTGCCGACACCGGAGCTCATAGCGGAAACACGATCCGAAATGGGACTCGACCGCCCGATAGCCGTCCGGTGCAATTGCTGTTTCAGCTTCTGATGCCGTTCATACAGTTGCATATCCGATGCTCCTTCCGGGGTTGCCATCTTTGCTTCCAGAATGGCGATTGCCGATTCCGTTTCTTCAATCGAAGCCTCACAGTCCGCCACCTGGCGTTCCAACTTCTTTATCTTCTTATTGAGTTCCTTCTGCGCTTCATACGAGAGTCTGTTCTCCGAAGGTTGCTCTGTATCCGCTTCGTTTCCTTTGGCAGATGCGGTAGGAGAAGTAGAGAGAGAAACTCCTTTCTGAAGTTCATTCAGGCTGTCGATCTTCTTCTTTTGCAGGAAATCGTAAATACCGCCAAGATGTTCTTTCACTGTTCCACCACCGAACTCATATACTTTAGTCGCAAGTCCGTCCAAAAAATCACGGTCGTGGCTGACAAGTATCACTGTTCCGTCAAATTCGCGGATAGCTTCTTTCAGTACATCTTTGGAACGCATATCCAGATGATTGGTAGGTTCGTCCAAAATCAGGAAGTTCACCGGTTCCAGCAACAACTTAATCATAGCCAGACGAGTACGCTCTCCACCGGAAAGTACTTTCACTTTTTTATCCGAAGCCTCTCCGCCAAACATGAATGCACCCAAAATGTCACGTATCTTCAACCGAATATCTCCTGTCGCCACACGGTCGATCGTATCAAATACCGTCATGTTTTCATCCAGCATCTGCGCCTGATTCTGTGCAAAGTAACCGATCTGCACGTTATGCCCGATCGTCAGTTTACCATCAAAATCAATCTCGCCCATGATACATTTCACTAACGTAGATTTACCTTCTCCGTTCTTTCCGACAAATGCGACTTTTTCTCCTCTGTTGATCGTCAGATTCACATCATGGAAAACAACGTGCTGTCCGTATGCCTTGCGTACGTCTTCACAGATAACCGGATAATTCCCGCTGCGGCTGGCAGGAGGAAATTTCAGACGGAGGGAAGAGTTGTCTTCCTCATCGACCTCGATACGGTCTATCTTTTCCAGTTGTTTGATACGACTCTGCACCTGTACGGCTTTGGTTGCCTTATAGCGGAAACGTTCGATAAAGTCTTCCGTATCCTGTATCTGCTTCTGCTGATTCTCATAGGCACGGAGCTGCTGCTCACGACGTTCTTTACGTAATACGACAAACTCATCGTACTTCACTTTATAGTCATAAATCTGACCGCAGGTAATCTCGATCGTACGGGTAGTTACATTATTAAGGAAAGCACGGTCGTGGCTGACCAGCACAACAGCATTGGCACGGGTAGACAGGAAGTTCTCCAGCCATTGTATACTCTCGATATCCAGATGGTTAGTCGGCTCATCAAGGAGCAGCACATCCGGACGACGGAGCAAGAGCTTCGCTAGTTCGATACGCATACGCCAGCCGCCGGAGAATTCGGAAGTCGAACGGTTAAAGTCTTCCCTGCTAAAGCCCAATCCCAACAGGGTACGTTCTATTTCCGCCTGAAAATTGGTTCCTCCCATCATCAGGAAGCGGTCGTTTTCGTGTGTGAAGCGGTCTATTAACTGGTGGTATTCTTCGGATTCATAGTCGGTGCGGTCGGCAAGCTGCTGATTCATCCGTTCAAGGTTTGCCTGAAGTTCGAAAATATGCTCGAAAGCGAGTTCTGCTTCCTCCATCACCGTGCGGACATCCGAAAGGATCATGACTTGCGGCAGATAGCCGATTGTTACATCTTTAGGGACGGCTACCACTCCACGGGTCGGGTTTTGCAGACCTGCCAATATTTTCAACATAGTCGATTTGCCCGCACCATTCTTGCCGACCAAAGCGATGCGGTCTTTTTTATTGATAACATAGCTGACATCCGCAAAGAGCGGTGTCGCATTAAATTCTACTGATAATCCTTCTACTGAAATCACGTCTGTCTCTGATTTATAAGATTTTGGATTGCAAAGATAACTCATCCTTGCGGAAATAGGGCAACCGCATCAATTTTTTATTCCTATCCCGTACGGTTTTACTTCATTTTCAAACATGAAGCAACTATATCAAGAACTACATCGTCATAAAATTAAAAACACACCTTTCTTAAAAAAGGAATATTTAATCAGTCTATAAAGACCATAATTGTATCGGCATAATAAATTAAATCAAAAACTGAATGCATTTGCAAATACAGGTTATCTCATTTCTACTACAAAAACAGTTTACCTACACGATTGCTCGTATTTATTCAAAACCAAGTACTTTTTATCCTAATTACAAAAGAATAAGTTTCCTTTTATCATCTTTAATTTATTCACATTTACAAATCAACTAGAGAGAAAATGATTAAAAACAAAGCTTTTATAATTCTCTTAGCGATGAAATTTTGATTCCTCGGTGAGTAAGATGCCGTTGGTTTTAAACCAACGACACTTTGGTTTAAAACCAACAATGCTTTCACGACAAGAAAAACCACATATTTCATGTAGTTATATGCAGAGTTAGCCTACATTTATGCATATTATTGCGTTAATTTATACAGTTTAATCTCTATTCCATTAGTTTTATATGTGCTTTCTATTTGTGCTATCTTAAAATCAGAACATTCCAACAAAAAGAATATAGTTTTCAAATATGCTAAAAAAAACTTCCTTATTATGAAATTATTCATATATGTTTGAGTATAATGGATAAAAAATATCATTTTTTTAGTTTGCCCGTTCAGTCTTTATGAGTATGTTTATTGTTGCTTACGATTTACCTACGGGGAATGAACAAGATAAACTTTTTTTCAAACCAATAAAAAAGAATCTAAATGAAAAAGGAATTGGAATTAATCAGCAAGAATCTAAAATCATCACCGATGTTTCATCTTTCATTATCATCTAAAGAATTATTTCATAGCAACTTTCTGTCTTGGATCGGCAACCTGGCAAAAGAGAATGGCGGCAAAGAGTATGAAGCTTTCAAAAACATCATGAAAAATTGCTTTGGTTACGATTTGCCGGAAAAATGGGAGGTTAAACGTGAATATAAGAATCTCGATTTTTGCATAATAGCAGACGATAATATTGCATTTGTATTGGAAAATAAAGTAAAAAGTATGCCAAGAAAGGAGCAACTCGATGAATATGCAGAAAAAACGCCATCCTGTAAAAAACGTATTCTTCTTTCGCTTGCAACCGACTTCCCATGCAAAGAGGAACTGGAGAAAGAGTCTGAGGAGAAACGAAAGTGGGAAATTATATCTTATAAAAGATATTCGAAGGCACTACAAGCTAACTCACAATATTTCCAATCATATCATGCAGACATAATTTGCGACTACAGCATGTATATCGAGCAATTGCATAACCTAACGGAGGAATGGGCCCTTCATACAGACAACCTATATAAACTTCTGCTGGAATCTCCATTTGAAAATGATGATTTACGACTCAATGATCTTTATTTCAAACTATCATACTCATGGTTGACACAAGAAATAAAAAAATCATTATCCAATGAAGGAAACGTAAAATATGGGGTTTACATAGACGGAATAAAAGAAAAGTCCGAAGATAACAAGTCTATATATAAAGAAGTCGAACATGGAGGAAATGATATTTTTGTCAATGAAGGTTTCACCAGAGGCCAAGGATTTTTCGAATTTAAAATAAAGGTAACAGAAGAGTATTGCTTAGGTATTCAAATTCAAGGTCGGCAATACAGACATCTCATAGAATGGATCAAAAGCGGTTCGCAGAATCATGACAAATATTGGAATGACACCCAAAATGAAGCTCGTGTAAATGACATCTCATTCTTATCGTTTGACGAGAATACCAAAGCCAGATATCCTGAATGCCTGCAAAGAGAAAGCAAAAGAGCCTCAAAGCTCTATTGCAAATATGGCGACCGGTTTCTCTACCAATATGCAACCATCACAGATGATACAACCATCGAACAGATGATCAATGCGGTAGTGATCGATGCGAGAAGAATAATAGATGCTTATAAGCAGAAATAATTGTTCATAATTAAATATTTAATCCGTAATAAAGATGCCATCATAAGGTTATAATTATGATAAATAAAAAACAATCTACTATTTTCCAACTTCAGATAATCCGCTATCATCCAGTGAGGAATTATCCTTTGCTCAAAATAAATGCCAATGAATACGGGATATTTTATACTCTCAACGATTCGGAACAAGCACTGTCTCAGTATGCCACACAAACAGATATCTATTGTTTCATAATAAGAGAATTTCCCATCGGAAGAATATTTCATAATCGAGAATGTCTGACTGAAAGAATCTACATGCCCAATGGCGAAAAGAAAGATGAACGATTGTATTCTTCGATTAACAATGAAGGCTTTTTCAATGGAAGAATATTTTTTCCGAGAAAAGAAGGGGAAATTATGGAAGTATTGGACCTCACAGAACAGTGCATTAGATTATCTATTGTAATCAGAGTTCCCCCTACTCCACAAGAAATAGAAGATAGAAAAAATAATCCATATTGGCATGTTCCAATTGATGAATGTCCTAATTGCACAGATGACTTTTACCTAACAAAATTCGTTCCAAAAGATTTCAAAGAAAAACCCACAGAAGAATATGTTGACGCCCTTTATGTCTTCACTCCCCGCTTTTTCGTTAAACCACAATTAAAAGAACAACTTTTAAGACTCCGGAAGTAAGTAAAATCGGTACTAAAAGAATACAGTCCTCTCAATTATATATTTTTCATACTTAAAGTGAAATAACCAAGGTCCATCCGTGTATCATTCTTCCCATAAAAGAATTTGGGAATTAATATCCTGTATCTATAAATCTATAAAACAATAAAATGATGACTTTTGAAGAATTCAAGAACTTGGCTCTCAACCCACCTAAAACAAATGAACCGGCTATCTTCCGGCTTAAGGTTCTACACATCGGAGGCTTGCCCGAACATCGCAAAACGCACTATCCGAAATATAAAGTTTATGAACATAGCACTTACATCTTCAAATCCGTTGAAGATGCCGAAAAAGTGATTTTCTCTCTATCCGAAAAAGAAGATTCCAACATCTATGCTTTCTATCTTTATGAAATTCCATTTGAAAGAGCTATGTTCGAAGAGTTGAATTGCCTGTCTTGCCGGGCGTATGACAGTAACGGGAAGTTAGTTGAGCAGACAAGATGTTCTGGCATGTGGGACGAAAAACCTGATGAAAAATATAGTAAGTTTCGTGGTAGACCTGTAAATAATGTACGTTTTAAGAAAGGAGACATAGTAGAAGTTTACGACGGGCGAGATGAGGTACAATTAGCTGTTATAGTGAGCATCCCTGTTGATATAGAGTGGAGTTGGAACTATCGCATCCGCTGTATAGAAGGCATGAAAAAATATTGTCCCGAAGAGGAGTTGACTGATACAGTAATTGAAAAGTATTTTAGACACGATATGGGTGATGACTGTTATATAGTAATTGACGGTCCAGGCTATTATTATCATTCACACATTAACAGTATCTATGTTTTCAAACCTCTTTTCCCTATCCGCAGTCATATACGCCACAGATTTGAGAGATATTACAACAGTTTACTGGAAGAAGACAAGAAGTTACAAAATCAAAAAAATAACAACGATGAAACATGTGACTAATCGATTAACTGACCATTCGGAAAATTTAGAAAAATACATTCAGATGTCAATTCCTGATTTGGAATCTGCTATTGGTTCTACCAAAGACAATGAGCTTATATATCTCCGTTCAAGACGTTTATGGGACAAGCGCCTTGAGCAACGAAAAGAACAAAATATTTTCTCCAACGAAGAAGTCTGCCATTTTGTGAAACTTAATTGCCATCTTGTCGAACTAACATATCAAACATTTAATCAGATAAACCGTATCACCATGGATCTTCAACATAAGATTGCCAATGGTAATCATGATTATGACACATTTTGTATTGACGGTGAGATTCATATTGCCCCCAACGATGAATGTGAAAAAGAAATGGAAGACAATTTGCCGGACATTCTCATCGACTCTATATCATCCTATCGCTTGTTAATGCCAGCAAATGAACATAGTACCCAAGAAGAATTGGATCAACAGGCATCGAGCTATATCAATTGGTGGGCAAACTGGGAAGGTCGTTACAAAGAATTAGTCACACGGCATAATACGCCAATTTGCCGGGCATTTAAGCATTTCTTCGACACAGAAAACATCTTGGCAGTTGAGGACATCATGAAAATCCAACCCAAACAGTTTCATACGCAAGTTATCATTTATATTTGAATAATCTCATGGCTACTATAGAATATAAAGGAATAAAAATCTTCGCGTTTTCAGATACGCATCATTTACATGACAAACTGGAAATTCCCAAAGATATAGATATTTCCATTTGTGTTGGAGATGTAGAAAGCGAAATAGGCACATCATCTTTAGATGAATTTGCATATTGGTATTCTAAATTTCCGGCTCAAGCCAAATTGTTTATACCTGGTAATCACGATTTGTCGTTTGAGTTTGAACCGCACGTTGCATCACATATACTCAGACAACATGGAATTCAATGGTTACAAAAGCATGTTATAGATATATACAATCTTTCTTTTTACGCATTACCTGCAACTCCTTGGTTACACAGTCCCGAAGAATTGCCTGCCAATTTGGATATACTCGCGACACACGGTCCTGCTAATGGTATTTTAGATATGGGTCTAGGGTGTAAATATCTACGAGATGCCATAGATAAGACTAAACCCCAAATTCATATATTCGGGCATATTCATCAATGCGGAGAGCAACATGTTCATATCTCGGGCATCGACTACTACAATGTGAGTAAATACAACAGTCTTAACAGACTTCAGGCAGTAAAACATTGATAATTATGAAAATACAAACAATATAAAAAAAGGATTATGGCCGTAACCTTCCCCTACTGGAACGAATTGAATTCAGGAAATAAGGAACTAATAGAAGCTGAAATAGCCAAACCTTTTTCAACTATTTTTTAGTGATCTTTTGAAAAATGCCCTGATATAGGTACAGCGGGCGCGTCAACTTATTCAGCACACCATAAAGTAAACTAAAAATAGCGCAGATAATGCTTATTGCTTGCAGTATCTACGCTATCTATTTAATTACTAAGAGAATCCGAACCTTAAGAGTTGAATTTTCAGATGGTCATCAACAATATTTAAAACAATTTAGCAGGGTATTCACCGGCATCTACCAATGCCTGAATCTTATCCACTACGCTCTGACGGTCTTCCGGATAAGTTACACCAAACCATTTGCTGGTAGTATCCAGAACTTCCACAGTGGCAGTTCCGTCGTTAATCAATTTATCCACCATCAGCGGGATAAAAAATTCGCTCTTCAGGTTCTCCATGTTCTTCGGATCGCTCAGGAAAGTCTTGAAGAACTCTTCACTGTAAGCAAAGTAGTCGGGAGTAAAGCCCCAGAAGTTCATGCTTACCGGAGTCGTATCAGGAGTAGCTGTCCATTCACCGTTATCATCGATGTATTTTACTTCGCCGTCCAGACGTTGAATCTTCGTACGTTCCACTACGGAAGTCAGCAAGTTGTTAGCATCTGTACTGCAGATACCACGAGATACCGTACCGCTCTCGCTCAACGTATTTCCCACACGGAAACCTACCATTGAATAAACATTCTTGGAATTTTCGGGAAGAGCAGACAGGAATTTGCCCATTACCTGGAACGAGTCACGACCATAGAAGTCATCGCAGTTGATTACCGCAAACGGTTCACTAATCACATCAGCTCCCATCATTACCGCATGATTTGTACCCCATGGTTTTGTACGGTCTGCCGGACAAGTGAATCCTTCCGGAAGATCATCAATAGACTGGAATACCAGTTCGCAAGGAATGTGGCCTTCGTATTTAGAAATAATCTTTTCGCGGAAATCCTGTTCAAAATCTTTGCGGATTACAAATACAAGCTTACCAAATCCTGCGTTGATAGCATCATAGATAGAGTAATCCATAATAGTTTCGCCGTTAGGACCCAGTCCGTCCAATTGCTTCAAGCCTCCATAACGGCTACCCATACCAGCAGCCAATAAGAATAAAGTTGGTTTCATAAATTGTGTAATATTAAAAGGTTAGTGATGTCAATGGCATCAGATTTCGTTGCAAATTTACAAAAATAGTTGAATCCAACAGGACAAATATCAATCATTATTCACTAAAATCGTACAAAAATCATTCATTAGAACGGATAACCAATAGCAAAATGTATTCCCAGATTCTTGAAGAAAGCTCCGGTTACATTATAATAGCCGCTACGGTCCGTATCATAAGGCAGATGCAGAGGAATACCGAAGTCGAGACGGAATACGAGGATATCCATGTCATAACGGATACCGACACCTGTTCCCAAAGCGATCTGTTTAGGGAAAGTCTTCAGACGAAGTTGTGAATCGGGACGTGCTTCTTTACCATCAGCCAAAAGTTCCCTGTCCTTGCGCAATAACCACACATTTCCTGCATCGAGGAAAGTAGCTCCCCAGAAGCTTTTGAAAATACGGAAACGATACTCCACATTCGCTTCAAAACGGAATGTACCGGTCTGATCCAGATAGGAATATTTTCCTTCCGCCGGATGGTAACCACCCGGACCAACACTACGCACGGTAAAAGCACGGATACTATTGGCACCACCTACATAAAACTGTTCACTGTAAGGAGCTACCGTCGCATTGCCATAGGTGAACAGTGCACCCACTGCCACCCGGCTGGCTATCGCATTGTTCTTATCCAGGTTCCACAAATGACGCAACTCCGTATTCAACTTCACAAACTGTGCAAACGGAGCACCCAGCAAACTTTTATCCTTTTCATTGAACGGCTTACCAAAAGCACGGTAAATAAGAGAAGTGATATTACCCGCCGAAGTGACGGTAGACTGCCACCAGATAGGGTTCTTAATCCGGCGAACCGAAGCATTATCATACGTATACGTATACTCCATCGCCGGAATAAACTGGTTTCTGAGACTGACATACAGTGCAGGGTTAGCTTGGGCCAGCACTTTAAAGTCCTCGGACTGATGCTGCAAGACATTAAATGTCAGCTTAAAAGGAGTAATACTATGCCTACTGGTGCGGGTTGGCTGGAAATCGTATGTAGCATTGCCGCCAAAGGACAGCAGTTTGTAGTATTTAGCCCGGTTCAACTGGTTGATATACAAGCGGAAGGTTGTCGTAGCAGGAAAGTCAAATTCCCGTTTGCCCAGATGCGGAAAAACCACTCTCGGAAAAGTGAGAGAGGTAGAAACACCCATCTCCCAACTATTCATCAGTGAGCTCTTCTCTCCGCCACCGGTCTGCCATTCATAAGAGCCTTTCAGTTTTACGTTCCAGCTTTCGCCGCCTCCGAATACATTATTGCGGGTGACACCGAAAGAGGCACCGGGACCGGTCTGGTCATTACTCTTCGTTACTACATTCAGTTCTAGTTCTGCATCCAATGGTTTGGCAAACGAAGCCTGCATGGTAACGTCCAGCGTATCACAAGCAGCTGTCGTATCTCTGGGAGCGTATTGCATATCCATATAACTGAATATACCGAGCTGACTCAGCTTCTCCTGCACCTGCTCCTGTCGATACTGGCTGTATAGACGGGTACGGTTGGAGGCTCTCATCTGTCTGCTCCGTACAAACTGCTGGTAATTCATCCAACGATAGAGCATATTGGGACGAACCTGCAACTTCTTATAATAGTGTATATTCAGATTCTTGTACATTATACTGTCATCAGGAGCCTCACCGTTCTTTCCTAGCAGATACACCGAAGCATCCCCTACATAATAGGAGCGTTGAGCGGCAGCGGGCAATCCCTGAACAGGTATCAGGCGAAGGCTGATATGTCCGCCGGGAACCAAGGTTGTGTCTGCCTGATAGGTCATATAGTCCGGACGGAAGTAGAAATATCCCCGGTTGCGCAAAAGGGTACTGATACGGGTACGTTCTTCATCCAGGTCCACCACATTAAACTGTTCGCCGGGAGTTATATAAGACATACGACGGCCACGTTCCATAATCTTTAAGGTCTGGGGAGTGAAACGCTGATAATACACCGTATCAATGAAATAAGGATTCTTCATATCTACCGTATAAAGAAGACTTGCTTTCAGGCTATCTTTTTTATTGACCAAGGTCTCGTAAGTCACCTTTCCATTGAAATATCCATAATCACGGAGCAAATTGGTGGCTACCTTGACACGTACTTCGGGATTGACGGTGGAAATAAATACAGGAGGATTGGCGGCAAAGCGGTTAAACATCCACTTACCGAACCCCTTCTTGTATTTCACGAAGTCGTTATACATCCACATTTTAAAAGGAATAGGTAGAAAACCTCCCAACAGAGTAGTACTGGGAGTTTTGGCAAGTGCCGCATTGATTTCCGTCAAAGCAGTCTCCCCCACCCGTGTTGATGATTTATCTACGACCACCGTTTTTCCTCCGGTATACAGTATTTCATCTTCGGGCAGATGTTTTGTCACCGAACATGCCGAAAGCAACACCAGACTTATCAGACAGCCTGCCAATATGTTAATACGTATCTCTTTCATTCTTATTTCTGTTTCTTAAAGATGAACAGTTCGCTGAGTTTATCCAGTTTCTTGCGAAGTACCAGACCGACTCCGGTTTCTGTAATTTCTCCCTCTAATACGCTTTCATAATTCTTATCATAGAACAAACGGACAAAGCGGGTTCCAGTGCGGTCCAGACGATATTCCAGAGAGATATTGTCAATGAAGGATTCGGCATTATTCGTCGTATTCTCACCCGTAGATACCTTTCCGCCTATTACAATCTGGAAACGGTTGTTGAAAAGGCGCTGCGAATAACTGAAACTATAGTCCGTACGTTTGCCGCCGGTAGCCGAAGCGTCGTGGTCTTCAATGCCAAACGAGAGATTTGCACCTTTAATATTACCCATTAACTCGTTTATCTGACTGCTCAAGACGGAATTTAGCGCCGATCCCATATTCAGTTTGCCTACTCCGCCTCCACCGCCAATCGGCCCGGTGCCCAGATATGTTTTTGCCAACATAATATAAAGAGCCTGCTTACCCCGTTCTTCCGCCCCCATAGCCATAAGTTCATTTTCGATAGTCGCATCTTCGGGAGCTGCTACGTCGAAAGCAAAGGACAGGTTATCCAGCCGGTTTTTCACAACAATGGAAACGTCAAAGTTTACCATTCGTGTTCCGCCATTCTCTCCTTCGGATACGGAAGCACGGATACGGTCGGTTGCTTTGAAGTTCAATGTGGGGTCCATCGGATTCCCGGTCCATTCTACGTAACTGCCGTTATTGATAGCAAATTCTTTGACTGCAATGATAGGCAGTGAATACTTCATCAGTCCGCCGCTCAATGTATAACGTCCGGTTAGTGTAAGGTCACCCTGCGGAGTATATTTCAACGAAAGATCACCGCCTCCTTCCAGTTCGATACGATTGTCATTGCTTGCATCCAAATCTACTTTCACACGGACGGAAGGGTCGATATGTACCATCATCACCATGTCCAGCCCGCCTAGTGAAACAGTCGGAACTTCCTGCTGAATCACGGTGGTGGTATCACTGAACGAAGTAAATGTCACCAGACTTCCCAAACGATCCTGCACGGTCAGCGGAGAATCGGTCAGAACATACGAGACATCCGTATTACCCAGCAGGTTCAGATTACCGCGCATGTTCAGTCCGTCCAACGGTCCTTTTACCGTAGCCCGCAGGTCTGCAAAGACTTTTCCGTAGACAAGGCTTTCGCGGGTACGTTTCGCATTCAACAGTGTGTAGTTTTCCGCCAACAGATTCAGGCTCGCCATAGGGCGGGACATATCACGGAAATCTACATATCCGTCAATGGTAAACGGGTTCTTCCCGGTGGTGTAGATAGCAAACTTATCAAAGATCAGCCGGTTATTCTTCAGCTGCACGGGGCGGTTATCAAACAGGAAGTTGGCACCATACTGGCGTGAGAGTACAGATACGCTATCCAGTACGAGTTCTCCGTTAATCAAAGGCTGTTCGGTGCTACCCGTGATATTCAAATCTCCGTCCATATCACCGGCAAGGGTGACAAGGTCGTCGGGAATAAAGACATTGGCTATACGAAGCGGGAAATGTTCCAGTGTCGTATTTATTTCCAGGCTATCTTTGCCTGTCGATGTGGGGAGGAGCTTGCCATCCGCTATCAATACTTCTACATTATCATGATTCAGATATGCATTCAGGTATTGTTTGCCCTGCTCACCCGGCAACCAGGTAGCCCCCAATGTCACATCACCGATGCGCTGGCGTTCATAAGTCAGTTCGTCGATAGATGCTTCCGCCGAGAGCTGAAGGTCTTTTTCTGTTTGTATATAGTGCGCTTCCGCCGAGAATAATCCGGTAATTTCGGGGAAATAAGGCAGTACGCTCGTTATTTCATCCAATCGGATTCTTCGTATCTCGACATCGATATTCTGCAAAGAAACCGTATCTCCCTGCACCGAATGTACACGGAATCCCATACCTTCATCATCCCACATGTCCACATTGGCATACACACGCATATTCTTGTGCAGATAAATCCAGTTGTGATCCTCGTTGAAGTGAAATTTACGGAATGCAATGACCGGTTCTGCCGGAATCAGCGTAAAAGCTAATCCGTCGCCTCGGCCTTGTCCTTTTATCAGGGGGCGGGCATTGACTCCGAGTAAAACACCGGTTTCCCCCTTTCCGTTCTTATACTCTGCCATCAGTTCGGCATCGCGGTCGCGGATTTCTCCCGTCAGAATGGTAGAGAAAGAGAACTGAGGATTCTTCGGTCCGTTGATTACTCCGGCACGCAGATTCATGCGGGCAGTATCTTGCTTGACTGTGAAAAAGACTGTATCCAGTTGCAAGGTATCCACTTTCAAGGCATGAATAGCCGCTTTTCCATTGATTCCCCAATCGGGAGCCGTACCAAATTTCATGGAAGCATCATGGAAAGATATATTCTTCACTGCCATGTAGTACGCCAACGGATTCTCCTTTCCTGCCGAGAAGGAGAAAATAGCCGAAGGCAATGCCTCACGCAAGGCAGCATGATCCAGTAACTTTTCGTCAATCTGCTTCATCAGTACATCTACAAAATGGATAGACTGACGAATCAGCGGATATACACCGGCACGGGCACTCAGGTTGAGTTTCATATCACCGGAAGTGAAATGAGTAAATACCCGGTTCCGGCGTGCCTCGCCGGTTAAGTTGAATGCTAACGGGCGCTTCATCGGTTTGGGCATAAGTCCCAGTTCGTACAAATCAAGCTGAGTAACGTCAACTGTCACTTTACCGTCCGGATAGCTATGAGCTAAATTATATTCTGCATCCGCTGTCATTTTCAAAAGTTCATTGTCACTCGTAAGCTGAGCCGTTGCCAAAGCTCCTTTAAGATTTCCCGTCAAATGAACATTCGAAAGATGATAGCGGGCGTAATGAAGCTGGTCCAAAGAAAGATTCAGATTGGCTAAAGAATGAAAGGACATGACATCCAGTCCCCTGCCCTTGGCATCTGCCGAAAGAGATAGTTCATAAATCGAGTCTTTCGGGAGAAAATGATGCAGTTGCAGATCGTTTATTTTCAGATCGGCCGTATAAACTTCTGTCGAACTGTTTAATGCGGCATTTACATTCATGCTGCCCTTGCCTTCTTTCAGATCGAGTTTTGCTTTATACTGCGGGCCGTTCATCTCCATCTTCATCTTGAGACTCATACTGTCGGGAATTACTAAAGAGCCATCGGGTGTGACTCCAGTCAATCCTGTCAGGAAGTTCAGATTCCGGGTAACCATATCCAGCCCAATAGTTCCCGAACGAGTCAGACTGTCCGTCAGGTTTTCAAGGATTCCTCCCCCTTTTAGCGAGAAAGCTCCCGGCAAGTCTACTGTGAAGCGCGAAATCTGCATTTCTTTCAGATTCCCATCCGTACCGGCACGAATCACTAACGGACGGAACGGATATGCTTCTTTAAACGTTTGAGGCAGTCCGCCGGCAAAAAGCATCACGTCCTCTTTGCCTATATGCGCGTTAAAGCTGGCGGATAAACGTCCTGTCGTCGGGATATTTACGAGTTCCCAATAAGTCTGGGCGGACAGGTCTATTTCTGAATGTGGGGTTTGCAGTTTCAGTTCAGGAATGCGGATGATAGAATCATTCGAAAAGAGCCGCCCTGTCAGTGAAGTAATACTCAGTCCCGAACGCTCTTCCATCGTTATTTCACGAATCACAGCGTTCATATTTCTGCCTTCGTAGAGCAGAGAGTCCAATCCGATGCGGATATTCCGGACTGCCATATGAGAGGCGTCAAAACCTTCCGACGGTTGGGCCTCTCCGGTGTCATAACTGGCGGAGGCACCCGACAAAAGGAATTGCTTCAATCCATAAAACTGGTTCTTTAAATCCGCTTTGGCGTCATCAATGGTCGCTTCGCCTATGTATGCCGCCATCTTCATGGAGTCGGCAGGCAGTTTCATACCGAATGATACATTCTTCAACTTCAGTTGATGAAGGTTCACCTTCCAGTTCACTGGAGCAGATGCCGTCGTATCTTTGGGAGTGGTCGTGGTATCAGTCATCAGAAGTTGTATATGAGTATCGGATAACTCTGTCCGATTGACAACTGCCGTTTCGTTCGATAAATCGACTCCATGACTTTGCAGAAAGAAGCGCCCCAAAACGCCTTTTATCTGCATCCCTTCTATCAGATTGGCAGAATTGACCGCCACCTGACTTAAGGTAACCTCGTCAACTTCTACTTTTCCTTTGAGCAACGGCCATGCCTGTACGCGGACATTCAGGCTTTCCAAAGACAATAAGGTATCTGGCTGCTGTATGACTTCCACCCCTCGTACCAGCAGATTTAATGGAAAACGAAGATCTATCCGTTCCACCTGAATCTGCATTCCGGTTGCCTTAGAAGCATACGCAGTAACCTCCCGTCGCAAAAGATTCTGAACAGGAGGTATATAAAGTAATACCATCAGTATTACAAAAAGTATTATAGGAGTAAGCAATATCCAGCCCACCCGTCTTATCCATTTTCGTTTCATGCAGGATGTGTCAGTGTAAAAGTGATACAAAGTAAACAAATTACTTTGAAAAAAGGTTTGTCCAAGAGCTAAAATGTGAAAAAGGCGGAGGTTATGGTTACATTTAGCGCAATTTCATCCCGTTCATTCCGTTCATTCGGAAGGTTAGATACTTGTTAAGGCAGCACCTTCCTCACTGTGCTACGAGCTTATACCCGTGCCACTACGTTGGCACGCTTGTGCCACCGCAGTGGCACGACTGTGACATGCCTTTGGCACAACTGTGCCAACAAGGTGGCACAAGCATGGCACTATATAGGCTGTTCCAAAAGAGCTGCCGGGAGAGATTTAATGTAAACCGAAACTATACTCCTCAGCAGCACGAACAACTTTACGCACCGCCTCCAAAGTCTCCAACGTAGTCTTTTCTATTTCTTCGGAGAATTCTTCCCCCCGGCAAGACTCCAGCCATCTTAATGAAGCAACAGACTCAGAAGCTCCGATCAAGGTGAAAAGCGGAAGGAGTTTATGAGCCATAGCGGCTATTCCATCCACCTCCCTGTCAGTTAATGCCTGTTGCATCCGGTCGGCATTCTTGCCGGTCTCTTCGATAAAAGTCCGGATAATAGAACACGCCGCTTCCGGATCATCTTCCGAGAAGGCAGTCAGTGCAGAAAAGTTGAATAAAGTATCTTCAGGCAGCGCATCTGCAATCAATTGCATATCATGTGTTATATGCGCCTCATCAGCTGACATTTGTCCTTCATTCAGAGTTACCAGCAATTCTTTCACCGTAAAAGGTTTGTGCAGGCATCCGGCAAAGCCATGTTCATGCAAAGCCTTCTCATCCATTTCGCTACGTGCCGTGACAGCAATGACAGGAATATTGCGGGCTTGCGGAATGTTAGAGGCACGCAATAATTTGACCAGATCAAAACCGTTGATAGCAGGCATCTGTATATCGGTCAGCAGTACATCAAACGTCGAAGAGCGCAGTTGCTCTATCAGTTCTTCCAACTGCTCGCAGCAAACAGCATCGATGTTGTGCTGTTTCAGCATGGCAGCAGTCAGGTTCAGCTGAATCTTATCATCATCAATCAGAAGCACACGGATCACCTTCATGGCCGGTACGGCATCTGTCTCTTCCGGAGAAACATCCGTATCTTTCGATGGTTTCTTAATTCTGCTCCCGAAAGGTTTATTTTCCACTATTGACTTGCCCACCGGAAAGAGTGGCAACACGACAGTAAAGCAACTTCCTTTTCCTAACGTGCTTTGTACATCGATCGTACCTTCAAGCAGAAGAACCAGCTTATGCACAATGGACAATCCCAGTCCGAATCCTTCTTCTCCCTGCGCACCGGGGAGGCGGGTAAATTCCTGGAAGATGCGTTCCCGATCTTCCGATGCCATCCCTTTGCCGGTATCCTCAACCGCTATTGTCAGCTTCGAAGCGTTATAACCAACAGTTAATGTGATCTTGCCCTGCTGAGTGAATTTCACCGCATTGGACAAGAGATTATTCACTATCTGCTGAATACGTAAAGGATCACTGATATATTTCTCCGACAATTCCGGAGCGATATGACATTGCAAGACCAAGCCTTTAGCCGCCGTCAGAGGTTCAAAGCAAACACGGATTTCTTCAAACAGCTGAGCAGGATTAAAAACAATCCGGTTCACTTCCGCTTTATTGAGGTCAAGACGGTGGAAATCAAGCAAGTCGCTTACTAACTTCAGTAAATGCTCTGAAGAACTTTTCATGTTGTCCAGATAGAATCGCTGCCGTTCATCTTCGGTCAGGCGGGACAAGAGTTCCGTATATCCCATTATCGAGCCTAATGGCGCCTTAAAGTCATGGGTAATGGCAAGCATCAGTTTCTCACGGGCAACAAGCAAGTCTTCCGCCCGCTTATTCGCTTCTTCGAGCTGACGCCGATAACGGTTGCTACGAGTAATATCCCGCATAATTAAGATCAGGAAAAAGGCGGATAAGAATACGGCACCAATGGCAATTCCGGCAATGATATTAGCCGAACGCATCCGCACCTCTTGCTGAAGTTCCGCATCCTGACGGGCACGCGCAGACATTTCCTCCTCGTATCCTTTTATCAGACTATCCATTCTTGCGGTCAGCTGTGTATTCATCCGCTGATACCTCGTACTGGTACGCCGGATCGTTCGCCTCCGCTGCAACCGTTTCTCTTCGGTAGCCATGCGAATCTTATGCTGAAGGGAGTCCGCCGACTTGACAGGTTCCAATATCGTATCGGTGGCAATTTCCAGAGAAGTATTGACCAACACGGCAGTATCTTTCTTAGAAGGCGCGAACACTTCCCCCAATCGTTTGAAGAAGCCTTTCTTCTTCGGGGTAGTGATCAGAGAATCGCGTTTGGTAATAACCCGGTGTTGTACCCGTTGCTGAGTAATCACCGAGTCCTGCTGTTCTGATATGATTTCTTCAATCTCCGAGGCGGAAAGCAAGCTATCATTCGCCTCGCTCAGCACCCGCAGCATCTGAAGGGTATTCTGATCTTTCTCATGGAGAAGACTCAGCAGACTGTCTGTCCGCAGATTCTGCTGATCGTCCGCAGCCGACAGCGTCTCCATCTCCTGATGCACAAACACCAGAGAAAAAAGAAGAATCGCCAGCAGCAATATATAGCCGATGGTTATTTTCAGTTTGGTGGAGCGAAAGGAAGCCATAGGCAATTAAGATTTTAAATTATGAATTTTGAATGGAAGGCGGTAGTTTCGTCTTGTGATGGAAACGCCACCATAACATCAGACCGGCACTGGTCAACCCAAAAGGAAATGCCATCCAGACACCTATGATCCCCCACTCCAACACGAATCCGCAAAAATAGCCGACCGGAAGCGAAATAAGGAAATAAGCAATGAAGGCAATCAGCATCATCAGTTTTACATCTGAGATTCCACGCAAGGCATTGGCAAAGGTTATCTGCAATCCATCTCCAAACTGATATACAAGGAACGGAAGGATAAGCGAAGTTACCATAGCCGCCACTTCGGTACTATCGGTAAACCAACCTCCCAGATAATTGCGGCAGAGGAATACGATGGAAGAAAGCACAACACCCAACGCCATCATCAAATGAAAACCGGCATAAGCCGAACGACGTACATTGAGTATATCGCCCTGCCCGTTAAAGTTACTCACACGGACAGCCACAGCTGCTCCCATCCCGTAATACATCATAAACGTAAACTGAGAAATAGCCAGCATGACCTGATGAGAAGCCAGTGCAATGGTACCCAGCCAGCCAATCATCACCGCACTCAGACTGAACGAAGCTGTCTCCATTCCCATCTGAAAAGCAATCGGCCAACCCAGCGAATTCAATCGTCCGAATATAGCCTTCGACCATCCCAGACGATAGAAGCCGAGCTTAAAACGAAGAAAACGCGGACTCCGCATAAAGACTATGATAAATACGACTACCATCATGATACGCGAGAACAGCGTACTGATACCTGCTCCCAGCAAGCCCATTTCCGGCAAGCCCAGCTTTCCGTATATCAGGATATAATTGCCGATAATATTCAGCACATTTCCGCCGAGCAATATCCACATAGCGGTCTTAGTATCCGTAATTCCATCCGTAAACTGCTTGAAGCCATTGAACAGCATCACAAAGACGAGCGAAGCCAGCAGAACCAGATAATAAGGTTTTATCAGGGGAATAAGTTCTTCCGGCTGTCCCAGATTTCCCACATTAAAATAAAGGACAGTCATACCGATGGTAAGCAAGAATGCCACCAACAAATTTGCCAGCAGGCTGTTACGCAACGCCTGCCCCGCCGAAGCATACTGATGAGTTCCATACAAACCTCCCACGATAGGAGTCAGCCCGTACGAGAAGCCTGTACTGAAAATAATCACCAGATTGAATACATTATTGACGAAGGAAGCAGCACCCAGTTCTATCGTACTATGATGACCGATCATCAACGTATCGGCAAACCCCAGCACAATAACTCCTATTTGCCCGATTACAATGGGCAATCCGAGAGAAATCAGTGCTTTGTAATGCTCCTTATATATACTATAGATATTTCTCATTTATTTTTCCGTAGTTAATCGCATATTCCGGCAACTCCGCATCCTGCCGTTGCCTCCAATAAATATCCCGCCGGTAAGGAGAAGTCAGGATATTTGTTTCTTATAATAAAGTATCACTCCATTCTCCTTCCTGAAAGCAGACTGAGCTACCTTTTGCAATTGTCCGGCAGTAACAGCGCGATAACGCTCTACCTCCTTTTCCATATCTTCCGCCCTGCCCAACAGTTCAAACCAAGCAAGATTGGTAGCGACATTCAAATAATTGATATTGCCGAATATCTGCGTCGATTCGAATTTATTCTTCACTTTTTCCAGTTCCTGTTCGTCAACAGGTTCTTGCTGCAAACGTTCCAGTTCTTCACGTACGGCCGCTTCCGCCTGTTCCAGCGAAACACCTGCCGCGGGTTTGCCCGAGATATGGAACAATCCGGCATCCACACTACCGGAAATATAAGCGTCGATACTCGAAAACAGTTGTTTTTGCTGTACCAGGCGTTGATTCAGACGACTGGAACGTCCGTTGCTCAACAAATCCGACAATATATCAAAAGCGTAATAATCCGGATGATCATGACTACACATATGATACGCTATGAATAGTGAATCAAGGGGTACGTTACGCTCTACTGTCAACCGTCGTTCTTCTGTCTGCTCCGGTTCCTGCGGCAGATTCCGTTGAGGAACCTCCCTGCGAGGGATGGGACCAAACCATTTTTCCGTCAATGCGACTGCTTCCTCAAAAGAGATATTTCCCGTTACGGCCAGCACTGCATTGTTCGGCGCATAAAAACGGAAGAAGAATGCTTTCACTTCTTCCAGCGTCGCATTGGCTATGTGCGACAAATCTTTTCCGATGGTAGGCCACTGATAAGTATGCGCCCGATATGCCAGAGGACGCAAAAGATGACCGACGTCTCCGTAAGGCTGATTCAGGCAACGCTGCTTGAATTCTTCCATTACTACTCCACGCTGTACTTCCAGACTCCGTTCACTGAAATCAAGACTCAGCATACGGTCGGATTCCAGCCAAAAGCCGGTCTCTACATTCTGCCGGGGTACAGTGAGGTAGTAATTGGTTATGTCATTATTGGTCCAGGCATTATTCTCGCCGCCTGCCAGTTGCAGCGGCATATCATAATCGGGGATGTTCACCGAACCTCCGAACATCAGATGTTCGAACAAATGAGCAAAGCCGGTATGCTCGGGATGTTCATCGCGGGCTCCCACATTATATAATACATTCAGAGCTACCATCTGCGTACTTTCGTCCTGCAAATGTACCAGACGTAACCCATTGTCCAGAATATGCCTGTTGATCTTCATTCTACTTAATCTAGTACTTCTACTTTTACAATCTTCACGTCCTCTTCGGGGCGATCGCTACGGTCGGTTTTCACCTGCTGAATCTTATCCACGATGTCCATGCCTTCGATTACTTCACCGAAAACCGTATACTCACCGTCCAGATGAGGAGTACCTCCTACAGTCGTATAAGCTTCGATCTGTTCCGGCGTAAAGTGAAATTCCGGTTGCTTGGCTGCTTCCGCTTCCGCCTCTGCAAAAAGCTTCTCCTGCAATTCATACAAACCGTTTTCATCGTTTTCCTTCCGCATCTTATAGATTTCTTTCATGTGCTTCTGAGCCAACGTATTGAAAATAACATTGATCTTATTCTCATTCATCTGGCTTTCCATGCCCAGCAATGTAGAGTCGTTGTACACTTTGCCTGTCACAATGTAGAACTGGCAACCGGATGATTCTTTCTTCGGATTTACATTGTCTCCCTGACGAGCAGCCGACAAAGCGCCTTTTTTGTGAAAATACTTCGGATAAACAAATTCGGCCGGAAGGGTGTAACCCACATCTCCTGCACCCAGCATCTTTCCTTTCGGTGCATTCTTTGAATCCGGGTCACCTGCCTGAATCATAAAGTCTTTGATAACACGGTGGAACAGCGTTCCTTCATAAACGCCGTCTTCTGCCAGCTTAATGAAATTATCACGATGTTTCGGCGTCTCATTATACAACTTAACCTTGATGTCTCCCAAGGTTGTTTCAATCTTTACCAACGTTTCGTTGTCCATATTTCCTCCTTTTTTTGTTCCGGTTTTGCAGGCCGTAAGTCCGCAAAACGATATGGTTAATAGTAAGTATGCAATCTTTTTCATAACACTTTTATTTAATTTAAGTTTGCAAATATACTACTTTCGCCCAAATCCTCTTACCTTTGTAGCATTAAAAGAGGCAAAAGAGAGTATGATGAAATCCATATTGATAATAGAAGACGATATCACTTTCGGAATGATGCTGAAAACCTGGCTAAGTAAAAAAGGGTTTGAGGTGTCGTCAGTCAGTAACATTGCCCGTGCCCAGAAGCACATTGAAGGACAAGGGGCAGACTTAATCCTGTCCGATTTACGCTTACCGGATCACGACGGAATCGATCTTCTGAAATGGATGAACGAAAAAGGAATCGATATTCCTTTGATCATCATGACCGGTTATGCCGATATCCAATCGGCAGTACAAGCGATGAAACTGGGAGCACGCGACTATGTTGCCAAACCGGTGAATCCGGAGGAACTACTTAAAAAGATGTCGGAAGCTTTGCAAGCAAAAGAAGCGCCGACTACGCATACCGCAGCCAAAACTTCTGCAAAGAAAGGTTCTTCCGTTTCGTCCGGAAACGCCACCGAAACCCATCATGCTTATCTGGAAGGAGAAAGTGATGCCGCCAAGCAACTCTATAATTATGTAGGTCTGGTAGCTCCCACCAATATGTCCGTACTGATCAACGGTTCCAGCGGAACGGGAAAAGAGTATGTGGCGCACCGCATCCATCAACTGAGCAAACGGAATGACAAGCCGTTTATCGCGGTAGACTGCGGTTCGATCCCCAAAGAATTAGCTGCATCCGAGTTTTTCGGCCATGTGAAAGGCTCTTTTACAGGAGCACTGACGGACAAGACCGGAGCGTTCGTTGCCGCCAATGGAGGCACTATCTTCCTGGATGAAATAGGTAATCTCAGTTACGAGGTACAGATACAGCTTCTTCGTGCCTTGCAAGAGAGAAAGATTCGTCCGGTCGGTTCCACGCAAGAAGTTTCGGTTGATATCCGTCTGGTATCCGCCACCAACGAGAATCTGGAACAGGCTATCGAGAAAGGGACTTTCCGTGAAGACCTTTTCCATCGCATCAATGAATTTACCCTGCGGATGCCCGACCTGAAAGAACGGAAAGAGGATATCCTGTTGTTTGCCAACTTCTTCCTCGATCAGGCAAACAAGGAACTGGACAAGCATCTGATCGGTTTTGACTCGAAAGCCTCACAAGCCTTACTCAATTATCACTGGCCGGGCAACTTACGCCAAATGAAGAATATCGTAAAAAGAGCGACCTTACTGGCACAAGGCAGTTTCATCACTCTTCTTGAGTTAGGAACCGAATTACTGGAAACAAGTACCGTTTGTTCCGCAAGCATGGCGCTACGCAACGAAGAAACAGAGAAAGAACACATTCTGGAGGCATTGCGCCAAACCGGAAATAACAAGAGCAAAGCGGCACAATTACTGAATATCGACCGAAAGACATTATATAATAAGTTGAAACTATATAATATCGACTTGTAGGTTATCAATCAGTACTACCCATATATTTAGAAGGAGATACGCCGAACTGCTCCATGAAGTGCTTGCGCAAAGTACGGGTATCGGAATAACCAACCATTTCCGAAATTTCCTGAATAGAATAGCGATTCTCCAGAATCAATGTCGCCGCCTTGCTTATACGTATACTGCGAATCATATCTATAACAGACAAATCACTGCGCTGTTTCACCTTCCGGTACAAGGTAGGCTGACTCATATTCAGTTGCTCCGCCAACATTTTTACATTAAAGTCCGCATTGGAAAGGTTAGCTTCTATGATATGAATCAGTTGTTGCAAGAAGGCATCTTCTTTCTCCCCCTCTTCCGATTCCTGTTTCAGCATCAGGGCTTTCGTATAAATCCGCTTCAATCGCTCACGCTGCAAAATCAGGTTATCCACTTTGGTCTTTAATATCTCCGGATTAAAGGGTTTCATCATATAATCATCCGCTCCGCTATTACAGCCTTGCAGGATGTCAGCATCTTCTGCTCTGGCAGTCAGTATCAAGATAGGAATATGCGCGGTTTCCTGCTGCATACGAATTTCCCTGCAACAAGTAAAGCCGTCCTTTACGGGCATCATTACATCCGAGATAATAAGATCGGGCAACTGTTCTTTGGCTATCCGCACCCCTTCCTCACCATTGCAAGCTTCACTGACGGCATATCTGGAAATGAATAAGCTCCGGATATATTCGCGGACATCTTCATTATCTTCGATGATCAGCAGACTCTTTTTAGCCGCTGTTTCCTGTATTTTGTTTTCCGGTATTGGAAGAAACGGTTCCGGTTTCAGCTCTTCATTTTGCTTTGTTTTTCCCTGATAGCTGTCAATAAGTTCATAAGAATCTTTTGCAAAATGCTCTTTGCCTTCGGGAATATAAAGGGCAAAGATACTTCCTTCGTCCGACACACTCTTCAGCGTTACCAATCCATGATGCAAGTCCATCGTGTTCTTCACAATATGCAATCCTATTCCTGCCTTCGTTGACATCTCAGGTACATTATCTCCCGTTACGAACGATTCAAAAGCATGTTTCTGCAACCATTCCGGAATCCCTGCACCTGTATCCGAAACGGTGATCCGGCAATAACCCTGCCCACTTTTCATCAGATGAGAGACAGAAAGCAGGACACGACCTCCCGATGGGGTATACTTAAACGCATTTGAAAGAAGGTTTTGCACGGCCGAAGCGATCTTTCCCTCATCTACCCAATACAGGAACTTCCCTTCGGGCAAATCAATATCAAATTGCAAACCTTTGATTTCAGCCATCTGCCGGAACGGTTCCGACACATTGCAGACCAGCTGCACCAGATCAGTCTCGGATAACTGGAGTCTGACCATCCCGGCCTCTATCTTTTGTACATAAAGCAACTGATCGACCAAGGTGTGCAGTGAGGCCGCATTCTTATACATGACCTGCAATTTCTTATAAAAGTCATCCAATGGATTGCACTGTTTCATCAATTCCTGTAACGGGGCAAGGATTAAAGTCAGCGGAGTACGCAGTTCGTGGGCAACGCCCGTAAAGAAGTTCTCACGTTCCACACGTATCTGACGTTCTTTCTCACGCTCCATACTGACCGTCAAAAGTTCATGTTTCATCTGCATTTCGTGTTCCATCCGTTTCTGACGTAGTCTGATCAACCGTACTCCATAAGCCACTCCTCCCAGCAATAACAGGGAAACGAAAAGCCGGAAAGCAAAAGTCTGACTCCAATGAGGTAGAATTATGATCTTCAGCGAAGTCACCGCCCCTGTCTGACCGTTCGGATGTATATTCTTCACTTCAAATACATACTCACCGGCTGGGAGATTGGTATACGAGGCTTTCTCTCCCTCATCAGAAATCAGCCAATTCCCCTGATAAGGCAAAAGCCGGTAATTATATTTTTGTTGTTCGTCCGAGTAGGACAGGTTGTTGAAAGTCAAGGAGAAATCTTTGTTATCATTATCCAGTACAATGCGATCCGTAAAAGGGATGAATTGATTGAGGATGATCTGATTATTAATCTTTTCTCCAGTCCCGACAGGATGGTTATCCACTTCCAAACCGGTTATTAACACCCGTCCGTTGGTCGGATAGGCATTTATATCCTCCGGATTGAAATAAGTCAGACTCTGATTATTTCCGAAAAACAAAGTCTTGTCACTGAATAAGGCAGAACGGTTACTACCTGCTATGTAGTAATTGTAAAAGAGATGCTGACGACGACCATACCGCGATATGCCGGAGTTGCTTCCCAGCCAGATATGCCCTTCGCTGTCTTCCGCTATGCAGCCGATAAAATTACTGCACAGTCCGTCATTCGTGGTATAACGGGCACTGATCGTGTTCTGTCGTGGAGACAGGATGGCAAAGCCATCCGTATAACCTATATATAAATTCCCATCCGAAGATGCCAGCAACGAACGTACCGAACGATATTCCATGTTCATCTTCTGCTCATATCCATTTTCTACGGAGATACCTCCGGAAGCAGATTCAACTACTCTGCAAACTCCCATATTACTGGTCCCCAGCCATATCGTTCCATCTTTTGTCTGAGCAATCGCACGAATGAAAGGTTGTCTTTTCTCATTTAAATAGTGTGTTCAAAGAGCGCGGAATTAAGTACCAGTTCGTAGATATGAAAGAAAAAGGTCTGAGTAAAGGTGAATTCAATTCGGTATGCCAGGCTGTCGGAGGATATGAAAAACTGATCGATCAGGAGTGCAAGGATAAAGATCTGCTTGCGTTGATTACTTATCTTGCAGAGGAAGATAAAGCAGAAAAGATTCTGGAAAATCAAAAGGTGATCAAGACACCGATTGTGCGTAACGGGAAACAGGCAACAGTAGGATATCAGCCAGATATCTGGAAAAACTGGAAATAAAAGAGTATAAAGAAAGTAAAAAAGGAACTCAAAAATAATAACAAATAAATTTGAGATTAAGGAAAGAATACTGAGTGAGAAGATGATAGATTACAACCGAGAAGACCAATTCCTGCGGCAGCGCCTGCAGAAAGAAATCCCGATTTTACGGGCATTAATACAAAATCTATATGAAGAAATGGACAGAAAACTCCATTTAAACGGGGCAAAAGTACCGATAACATTTGGATATGATACGGACACACTGGGATCTTACACTAGACGAAGTGCACATGAAAAAGAGCATTTTCATTTTTCGCTGTTGTTTATTGCATATGGTGTGAAGAATCCGCTGTCCAAAGAAGACCGCATAGATCTGTTTAAGCATGAGTATGCCCATTACATGCAGTACAATATGCAGATTCCCGAAAAGTATAAATGG
>OHAP01000460.1_pt1 | contig 30221 bp, 19 predicted proteins | sample 1577171 | NCBI WGS metagenome assembly OHAP01 (sample SAMEA3541489, study PRJEB24748) | human gut metagenome | biome: human gut; feature: human-associated habitat; material: faeces | place: China | collected 2012 | reverse complement strand
AGACGAAGCAGATAGGCAAAAATAAAGCCGCTGGGGACACTTTGCGAAAGAGGACGGATCAGCCACAACGCATTTCGGGGAACATCTGTAAAACGCAAAGGCTTCCCTCCTTTAGCGCTCGCAACGACTTGCCAGCCATCCTTCCACAAGCAAAGCTCATAGGTCTCATCTTGCCGGTACTCCACATCCAGATACGGACAAAAACTCACCTCCACCAACCGACAGCATTCTCCTAAATCCAAGTCTGCATACTTTTTATCCAAGTCCATCCTATACCCTGTCGAAGAATAGGCATCCAAAATCCAGTCTGCAGATTCCTCTTTATAAGACAAAGGAAACTCTGTCAACCAACGGACACTCTTCAGTAGCTCTTCCCCTGAAACGGTCTTTTTGTAGAATTTTAAATCTCCAAGTGCCATTCCATTGGAAGGCAAAAACATCCGTATATAGCGTATCGAATCTTCCGACCGTACCCGCAGTCGCTGAGTGTTCAGCTCTATCCGCTCCGGGAATACACACAACGTATCCCCCCATTTACCATGAACAGTACCTCCCCGAAGTACCGTACCTGTTATGATCCCGTTATTATATCTGTTCAATGGATAAGCCAGTACACCAGTATATTGTGTAGTCACCATCTCTTCCTGTGCATCCTCCGGACAAAGTATTCGCATCTTTCCATCCTTCTGCACCAATACGGGATCAGCCGCCACTACCATCTCTCCGTCCATACAGTACATAGGCAAATAAACAATATCTTTTCCCATTCCCGAAAACGACGCAACATCCCCGGTTATTTTTCCAAAATGAACTGGTCTCCAATTATTATAATTCCACACACACAGATACGCATACTTCATACCGGAAGGTACCTTACGCAACTTTATTCTCACATTCACCGTATCAAAATACTCATGTGAAACATCTTTCTTCCTTAAACTTCTAAAGGCTTCCGGTATATCCTTAGCAGGCACTCCATCTGCCAGAGGCCCTTCCATATAATGCCGATATGTCTTCCTGAAAACCTTAGGCAGACGGAAACGTCCCCAATATTTATGATAATCCACATTGTTGTAAAGGCGTCTATACTGCCACAAGCCTTGTTCCCAAAAGGGGTTAAAAGGATGGATATTTCCCTCTTCAACCAATACATTCCACGAATGGGAGCTTCCCCTATTAGCCCATGCCGGAACAACATCAGTGGCAACTGCCATACCTAAAGAAGAAAACAATAATGTATTATGCCAACATTTATGTATACAAAGCCCGTGACGTAGCTTCTCTAAAGTGGCAACATCCCATATAGGAATACCGGTAGCATGAAATCCCGAATGCCCTATGTAACTATAGAATCGTAACAAGGAATCCGCTTCCTCTATCATATTTTTTCCGGAATTGGTAAAAAACTGTCCGCGATGCCTGTTGTAGAACATTTGGCGTGCACTATCCACCAACAAGCCATTTTCCTGGCGATAAGGAAGAATGTAATCACAAAAAGTTTCAAAAGAACAGTTTCGGGTATAGACATTCTCTTTCCATACCCGAAATGCTTGCTCAAGCTCTGTTATTAACCGGGAAGCTTTAATAGTCTTAATATCAATACGCATATCCCTTTTCAGCTTTTCACTATTATAGCAAGAATATATATTCCACAGACTGTCTATCTGCCTTCCCCAGTCTTTACCCTTGGAATACTGGTCATATATAGACAGAGAATCATAATCATAGGTATGCGACAACGAATCATACATTTGGTAAAAAGGTTTACAAGCTGACACAATTTCCTCATTCACAGCAAAAGCTCCTGGCATATTCTCTATAAGGAAACACGCAGCTTTATACTTCAAACTATCTTCCCGAAAGTAATCCAGAAATAGTTCCAGTTCCTTCCTATTTTCTCCAGAAGCTGCCAATGCGTATTCTAACGGAGTTTCCTGCCGACATGCAATGAAAAAAAGCAATATTACATATGAGATAACACTTAAGTTGTTCATCATTTTTTAATATTTTCATTCATTAATATACCATTGAAAATCAAAATAGCCTTGAAATTCACGTCATTTATTATTTTTTCTCCTTTTCACCGAATATAACCAATCAAGACTGCAATGTTTTATATGTCCTTTTCATGGAAAAGCCTAAATAAACTCAGTCTATTGGAATCACATAGTTCATTGACATTGTAGATATTTGATTAACCGAAGAAATCTTCCAATACACAGCCCAGAGATTATCTCCTCATTTATCTATTCTTCATTGTTTTCTAATTCTTATAACAAATTAAAGGCAAAGAATAACCTAAAATGGATCCTTGTAACATGAACTCGAATTACTTTTGCAGTACTTTCAAATTTAACAATTGCCCACTAAAATTTCCAGTAAAAGCTAATGGAAAAACAAGAGTGGACTGGTAGTACACCACCTCCTCGCCAATTTTATAAAGTATCTTTTTATCCAAAGTCTGATGTAGTTTTCCATCAATGTATAAACTTGTAGAGGTATGGTCACCTTTAATCACAATTTGTACCCGTTGACCGATAGGAAACATATAATCAAACTCATTTAAATAACCATCTGACCAGAATGCCAATTTTCCAGACTTTGGGCTACTCTGATACAAAATGGCATTGGAAGATTTAAAAAGCACACTGCCCTTATCTGCGGATTTTGCAGTGAAATCAAAAGCCACTTCATAATCATACCCTATTTCTTCTATCAAAAGCTTTTGATTCCTTTTCAACTTCGAGACTTGAAGCACTTTCCCATCCATCGTTTTTACCTTTGCTCCAATATTCACTCCCGGAGCTTCCGACAAAGCACGACGGCAAGAATCAAACCGTGCGAAAGACAAATCATCCACAGCACCGGTCCACATTTTCAAGCTTAATGTCTGCATAGCAGGATACGCACGATGATGAATGTCCTTGAAAGTAATCCCATTTCCAATGTAATCATTCCATACGGCAAACATTCCCCCTTTCACACGCCTATCATTCCGACTAAATATTCTATCATCAAACATATAGGGTTCCCAGTTATTAAAAATCCACTCTATATTCAGGTAATCGTGGTAATAGAGTGCCGTCAATGGTATTATGTACAATTGGCTACATGCCACATTCACCAATCCAAATCCCAATTCGGCCATTTCAAAGGGATCGGCATAACCATTGTACCAAATGTCCAATAGTACCTCGTCAGACTTCACAGGAAGATCTCCTCTGGCATGCGTCAATGCACCCCATGCCACCGCTTTCTTCCCAAAACCCTCCACATATTTAATGTAATAATCAGTAAAAAAGCGAAACTTTTCAACAACATTAGGATCCGAATTATCGTATTCATCTGTACCAATATGCACTTCTTTACCCCTAAACACCGGATTTTCTCCACCTAAATACTCTGCAAACAAGCTGTCCAAGAACAAATAAGTCTCCGGATTAAACAAATCCAGGTGATCCTCTCCGTACTCCTTACTAGCAATTTCCGGCTTATAGCGCGTAAAGGCCAATGAATGCGCAGGCACATCTATTTCCGGCAAGACAGTCACTCCATACTGCTCGGCTAACATCTGAAGTTCAACAAATTCTTTTTTTGAATAATGAGCCCCCTCCGTGGCCAATCCCGGAAACACGGTACTTTCTAATCGGAAAGCCGCGGGTGTTTGCGACCAGTCATTGCCATAGAACTTTTTAAAGCCGTTGTCATTCAAATGAATCTGGAAACAATTCATTTTATAATAGGACATTATCTTCACATAATCCCTCAAAAAGCCAATGGGGACAAATTTACGTCCTACATCCAACATAAATCCACGCTTAGGATAATTGGGCCAATCTACAGCCACTCCCTGCGGCACCGCCCCATCATACTGTTCCATCATTTGAAGAATGGTCCGAGTTCCCCAAAACACTGCCTGCGTCGTTGCACCCGTCAACACCATCCGATCAGACACATCCAAATAATACTTCTCCCGATTCTCTTCTGTTTCTTTTCCAGCCAAAGTCAAAAAAATATCTCCCGAGCAGGCAGAAACGCCTTCCGCCACCTTATATTTCCTGCCAAACATCACTGCTAAATCTTCGGCAAATGTGTTTGCCACCGGATTGAGTTCTGCTGCATAGCGGGGGTCCAACACCAACCGACACGATGAGCGCCAATAGCCATCCCCGCCTTTCCACTCCTGTAATGCCGGTATCACAAATGGCCTAGAATTTTCTGCCTTTAGCCCTGGCACAAATAGTATGCAAGACACTGCTCCCAATAACACACCTGCCTTAAACACCTGCAACACTTTACCAAAGAGAAACTGCCCCAAAAACAAAATAGTCATTTTCACATCACGAAATATCCACCTCATGTAGTTTGGTCCAAAAACATCAATCCAAGCATTATGCTTGGTAATCCATCTATCCAAAGCAAATTCCATACTATTTATTTTAAAGTTTCAGTTCACTCTACAAGAGTGATTTTTTTTACAAAAGTAACTCCATGATAAGGGACTTGTGTCCAAAATCCCCCTTTATACTCCCCTAAATCCTTTTGATGCCACAAATCACGAACAGAGACTTTTTCTGTATTTCCAAGGCTGCACCATAGACTATTAATCTGTGGAACCTCAGGTGCTTTGGGGGTTAGGATATATTTCTCCTTTGCCATCGATTTTGACCAAGAAGGAATTGGTGCAATTTCCCCGCGGCCTACACAAGCAAGAAACAGCCACACCGTTAATAAACACAAACTCACTCTCATCTCAACTGGTCTTTATTTTATCACCGGATTAACAAACAACTCATCCATATACACTTGTTGCGAAGCTTCGAAAGCCACCTTCATATAACGGATGCTTTCATCCAATTGATCAAATAACAAGTTTTCAATCCATGCATCATGCCGATTGTTCGGGAAATGGGGAGTATCCTTGATAGAAGCTAATCTATATTCTTTTCCATCCAACGAAGTGAACAGATAAACTTTCAGCGGCATACCTATTCCATCTAAATTATAGTCCAGCATACGAAGCATGACTTTCCGTAGTCTGGTCTTTTTCTGCAAATCTACCACAAGCTCATGATAACCTTTCTCGAATTTCACCCAACGGGCATCTTTACTGTCTTCCTCGGCAACCCTGCCATCAAGCAATGCCTTCAAATCCGCTTTTCCCAACACCATGTCAATGGTAGCCCCGTTAGCCAATCTCTCCATAAAGGCAGCTTCGGCCAATTGCCAGCAGCCAATCCGCCTTTTCCAGGCCATATAGTCATTGTATACTTTATGTGACCACACCGGTTGCCCCAACTGATAAGTTGACGTGGGGCTTTCTATGATTCCACAAACCATAAATGAGATAATCCTGTCAACCCCTGCCACAGAAGCAGCCACTTGTTGAGATAAAAGACGCGGATAAGCGGCAGGAATCAAGGCCGAAGAACGGTCGTTGGTTCCCTGTTCCCAAGTGAAAGTCTCACAATTGGCCCACATCTCAATATTCAGACGGTTGTGGATGTCTCTCAACCGTTTCCAAGTCTTCTTTAAGCGAGGCAACATGAATTTATCGCGTACACAGCCCACTTCGTCCTGATAGGCTATGATGTCGACTTTCAGCTTTGCCAATTGTTTCTCATACTCCGGATTATCAAAATCAGACAGTCCGATACCATAAGGAGAAATCAGTGTCTTCTTATCCGGAGTCAATGCTTTTGCCTTTCTGGTCAATGCATTAACCGATTGTACAGCATGTTCTGCAAAAATGGGGCAAAGACAATCCTCTACCGGCAAATACCAGCCATAAAAGGCTTTATGATTTTTATAAAAGACGGCCAGTTCCTCCATAATTTGCAATTGGCGTTGTTTGATAGCAGGATCCTGCAAATTATCATCCTGGTCTTTTGCCCATCCAGTACTCATAAAAACCTTCATGTCATATCGGGCAGCCTCATCAAGAATGGCTTCCACAGGACTCTGTTTATCTTTATCATACCACCAGGGCATTAATTGAGAGGGATAATAAGCCTTACCCTCATTGGCAACTTCCATGAATACCAGATATTCAATGCCCATAGCTGACAGTTCCCGCACTTTAGCTTTCCATAATTCCGGATCCGTATTATCAAAACTCTGCGGATTGGTATATCTATTACGTACATCCTTATATGCCAGATTTATCCAAGTACCAGTAATGGGCTTCACCCTCAAAACAGATTCCTTCACCTTCTGTTTTCTCTGTCGGCCAGGAACATCATTGCCAGCAAAAACTACTGCCGACGGCAGTACGGCTGATATCATCAGTACCCCCAATAGGATTGGCAGAAAAATCCTCTTCATAATATACACATTTTTTTAATTAATAAAAGATCAATTGCCACCGGACGTAATAATTAACGCCAAACCTAAAATAAAGAGAATAAACATCAAGGCAATCAATAGATTAGTAGATTTAGAAGCCCCTTTGAATTCCTTCCAAATAAACACCCCCCATAATGCGGCAACCATCGTAGCCCCTTGTCCCAACCCATAGGAAATGGCAGCACCGGCTGTTCCGGCAGCAATATAACTGCACGCTGTTCCCAACGCCCAAATGGCACCCCCCAAAATACCAACCAAATGAGTATTCATATTTCCTTTGAAGTATTGACTGTAAGCCACAGGAACCCCCGTAAAAGGTTTCCTCATTAACAAAGAGTTGAATAGGAAGTTACTGATAAAGATACCTATTGCAAACACAAACAAGGCAGAATACGGAGTCATCATACCAACAGCAGGCGATTCCAGATTTTCCAAATCCATAGCAGCGGCGACAAAACGATAGAAAAACGCCATCAGAATACCAGCGCAGACAGCAATCAGAACTCCTCTTTTTCGGACAGTCTGACCTGATACTTCAGAAACTTTACTGGAAGCAATCCCATTAAAAACAATGGCCAACACAATCAAGAAAACACCCCCAAAAAGAGTGACAGGATCCCCCTTCGGTACACTAAAGTAATTGACAAATACGCCTAATACCAACGCCAACCCCACCCCTATCGGGAAAGCAACCGACATACCAGCCAACGACATGGAAGCCGACAACAATATATTCGAGGCATTGAATATGACGCCACCCAGAAAAGCGCTCCAAAAATTCTCCATACCAACTTGCTGCAAGTCCTGCATAAATCCGCGTCCCCCTTCTCCAATGCTGCCCAGTGTCAAGCCCCAAACCAAAGAAAAAAGAAGTATACCAATCACATAATCCCAATAGAACAATTCATAGCGCCATGTTTGGGCTGACAATTTTTGAGTATTTCCCCATGATCCCCAGCATAACATCGTGACCCAGCACAACGCTACCGCCAATCCGTAACTTTCAACTATAAACATAATCGTGATATTTAATATTGTTTTTAATGATTACAACTCTTCACGGTAAGGAATAGAAGACTGGGCTCCCATTCTGGTTACAGCTATGGATGAAGCTTTTGAAGCCATCACAGCAGCTTGTTTCAAGTCCATGCCCTCTGACAATCCTACGCACAAAGCCCCATTAAACGTATCTCCGGCAGCTGTAGTGTCAACAGGCTCCACTTTGAAAGCATCTATACGATAAGAAACGCCCTCTTCCCTTATAAGACATCCTTTCGAACCCAAAGTGATAATTACATTCTTTACCCCCATCGCGCAAATCTCTTCCGCCACTTTCTCAACATCGGCATCATTGGCAATCTTTATGCCCGTAAGCATCTCCGCCTCGATGCGGTTCGGAGTGACCATGTACAGATGCCGGAACAATTCTTTGGGAAGACTGCGGGCAGGAGCCGGATTCAGCACCACCTTCACTCCTTTCCCGAAAGCCTTTCTGGCAGCATACTCCACTGTTTGAAGCGGGATTTCCAATTGCATCAAGAGGATATCTCCCTCACACATTTCCTCCAACATTTTATCCACATCTTGTTCGTTCAACAACATGTTGGCACCGGATGCCACTACAATACTATTCTCCGCATGATCATCCACGCTGATCAGAGCTACTCCGGAAGCAGAATCTTCATCGAGAGCAATATATCTTGTATCAATTCCTTCCTTTTTAAAATAACCGACAGATTGCCGACCTAATACATCATTCCCCAATTTTGCCATAAATATCAGATTGCCGCCCAATCTCTTTATTGCAACAGCCTGATTTGCTCCTTTTCCACCCTGGTTCATAAAGAATTCCCCTCCCAGAATCGTCTCACCGGGAGCAGGCAGATGAGAAGTTCTCACCACCATGTCCACATTGGAACTGCCAATCACTATAATTTTTTTCATAACACTATATTATAAATAAATTCAATCTATTCATCATCGTGCCCGGAAGAACACAGGAGGTGTATCTCCGGCATCGGATACTGCCACACGAGCCGTTATTACCTTTTCATCTCCCGGAAAGAGCGTAATAAAATTGTCACTCCAGAATACCGGATTAATCTCCTTACCCCGGACGTCCAGCAAAGTCAGATGATTGAAATGGGACAAACGATCCGATTCGTTCTTCAAACAAATAGAAAAGACATATTCCCCTTCCTCTTTGGTAACTTCAACCTCCTCCTTCAATTCCGGTTTCTCCATAGAAGTGAACCAAAAGAAATCCATATGCTGGGAATAGAACCAATATAGGTTCTCGGACAGAAGTTTACCGTATTTATCATGCAGCTCCAGCTTCACAAAGTAATTATAAGAGTATTTTCCACACCGGGGCACCGTAACAATCTCCTGATAGCAATCGGGAGAAACAGTTATCCGCTGGGAGTCCTCCCAAGCCACTTCCATGTCATTGTTGATAACTTTAGCCGTCACTTTCACGTCTTGCAGTGTCTGATGGGAGGCATTAATCACAGAAACCCTGAAATCATTCGCATTCAACTGTACGTGCACCGGTTCCATAGCTTTTTTTGCAAAATAATAAGAAGCATTGGGAGCCAGATACCAGTCGTATATCTGCCAGCACACATCGGGCCAGCAAGAATTAATCTTCCAAATCATCACACCGGAAGTAATATCCCACATCCGGTGATTAGCCGCTTCAAACATAGCGCGATAACCATCGGCACTCAGAAACTGGGCATTGTCGGCATATTCTTTTGCCGTCTTCGGATCACCGAACATTGTGCGAATGGCATTGTCATAAGAGCGATAGCAATAATTACTTACATCCCAAGCACCATGTTCAGCCCAAATGCTATCCAATGGGAAAATAGGGCTGTTTACATTAGCCGTACTCTCCGCGGTAGGAATAAATTTCCGGAGGCTGTTGTACGTCGGCATGGAAGGCATCCCCAGTTCATTGCGGAACATCTGCAAATGGACCTCACGCACTTTATCAAAGAAGTAGGAAGAAGGCGCCCAATTATAGTCGGGCGCACCGTCATCCGTCGTACCTGTTGGCAGATCTTCTTTCAGATAAGGAGTCAAGGCGTCTACATCCCAATGAAAACTGGTAGTCGGAAGATAAACACGCGTAGTATCGATACTCCTCACTTTCTCCTTGGTCAGCTTGTACAAGCTTTCATTCATCAAGACCTCATTGGCTCCTATCCATGAAATAATAGAAGGGTGATTGCGATAGCGGAGCATCATATCTTCCACTCCTGCCACCGCCAGACCATGATCCAGAGGATTGTCAGCAGTTTCAGTTCCGGGAGTCATACGGAAACATTGATAGAAAACATGCCACCACATCAGGCCATATTTGTCAAAACTTTCAAACCAGGTTTCAGAAGGAGACGGCATATCTTCACTGCCAATCAGGTTGATGTTCGCCTCTGCCATCAAGCGGGCTTCATCATAGATACGTTTTTCAGATTCCTCCAACAAGATGTCCGGCTGTATCCAACCGCCCTTACAGAATATCCGCTTGCCATTCACATAATATACACGACCACATTCATCTCCCACCCGGTTCAGTCCACTTGCCACCTCACGGATTCCGAAATCAAACTCTTTGGTATCGGACACTTTTCCACCGATGCTAAAAGACAGTTTCATGTGATGCAAGTATTGCTCGCCATACCCATTCGGATACCACAAATACGGGTTTTCTATCAGCAAGGAAGGAAAGTCCTCAGGGGTCAGTTCCACTACTTTTCTCTCACCGGCACGCAGGGCTACTTTCTTCGTCAGCTTGATTGGCTTGAGGTATCCCTCCATATGCTTGGTATAAGTGGGAAATTTGACTTCGTTGAGTAATGTAATCCAAGCATTCACCTTTCCCTCGACAAGCTTTGCAGAAGTATTCCTCACTTCAAGTTTAATATTGACCTTTGCAAGCCCAGTGTCAACCTTCATAGGCATGGTAGTGGACTTTGGTAAAGTAGTGATAACAAAAGGATTTTCAATCAACACCTCGTCCGTGGCTTCCACTATCACTTTCTGGTAGATACCCATATTCCGGTCGCGAACCACGGGAGCACAATCCCAGCCACCGGATATCTTCAATGTCTCATCCTTAAAGATATCGTAGGAATGTCCGCGTACAGGACCGAATACTTTCAACTGGGTGCCGGGAGTCGGGACGCCCGGATGATCCACCTGATAAATTTTTATCGCAATGCAATTGTTGGCTCCGGCACGGGCATATCCGGTTATATCAAGTTTAAAGCGACGAAACATACCCACAATATCTTTTTTATCAGCAACCTGACGACCATTTACCCAGACATCTGCCCGGTAGTTGATGCCGTTCAAGGTCAGCCATACCTTCTTGCCTTTATATGATTTGGGAAGAACGACTTCCGTACGATACCAGTATGGATCTTGCCAAGGATTACGGCCACTTTTCAGGTAGTTGTATTTAGATAGATCCATCCGGGCATTAAATTCATCCGACACATCCGGAATCAGGTAATTATTCAGGCCGATTCTCGGATCAGGATATACGTTTTCCTTCACCAAAGCGTTCAACACGGTAGTGGGCACAGTGGCCTGATACCATCCGGCAGTGGGATAAGACAATTGCGAAACCTCAGCAGCTCCGGCGTTTAGCTCGGAAGAATTGATAATCTTCCAGTTCTCCAGTTCAAGAGATTGGGCATTGACAAACAACATGTTACATATCAACAGTATAAAAAAGAGTTTTCTCATAGTTTCTTGTTATTTTAATATTAATGCAGCCGCACCAATAAATCCGGCATTGTCTCCCAAGGCTGCAGGCAGCAAAGTAGTATGCCGGGCTGCTGAACGACAAATGAATTTACGAAATAGCCACTCTGCCTTGTCCCAGTATAAATCGGAAGATTTCAGAACAGATCCGCCTATGATGACAATTTCGGGATCGGTAATATTCACTGTCCATGACAAAGCATGAGCTAATGCCTGGGCAAAAGCATCCCATACCTGCAAAGCCATTTTATCACCGGACCGTGCCAGTTCGGCTATACGATAAGCCGGCAACTCCTCCTTTGCATATTCTTTATAAAGACGGGTGACGGCATTGCCGGATACATAATCTTCCAATATCCCTTCTTTATAAGGTGATGTCCATACTTCTCCAGCACAACCGGAATGCCCACGCCATACTTTTCCTCCATTAATCCAAGCACATCCTACCCCCGTTCCTAAAGTGAAACCCAGGACTGAACCGGCATTCCGACCCGCTCCCCATAATGCCTCTGCATAAATCAGCGCATTGGCATCATTATCAAGGATCACCCGCAACGGAAATGCTTGTTCAACGGTGTCTTTCAACGGAAAATAGTTCAAAGTGGGAAGATTCTCAACATCCAGCAGTATACCTTTATCTATATCGAGAGGTCCGGTACACCCGATACCAATGCCCTGAATATCGTAATCCGCAGCATCAGCTAGAATATTTTTCAACAGAGAAAACAAATTGGCAATAATTACTTCGCCGGGTTCTTTCGGATTAGTTGCAATAGTACGGGGAGAAGCATAAACCAATCCCTCTCCGCCAACAATACCCGCACTGATCTTTGTGCCTCCGATATCGACTCCTATGGCTACCTTTCTTCGTCCCATCATTATTCTATTGAAGTCACTTTAGCACCATGTGTAAAACTGCCGGGCACCAGTTCCATTTCTTCCGCCCAAGCATTCACTATCAGCTGAACAGGAACAATGGACGGAATTGCAAACAAATCAGGGTCTCCGCAATGAACATTGATTTCCAGCAAATTCACACTTTCAATGCCGGAGGAGATATCCGACACCAGGATCACTTTACCATTAAAAGACAGAACATCAGCCACAAGCCTGATGCTCTGCCGATAAACACCGGACCGTGAATGCGCATAAATGATACAGATAAAGCCAGGGCCTACCATCTCTAGTGGGCCGTGGCGAAACTCACCGCCCAACAAAGCTGAAGCCGGAGTCTTGGTAGCCTCCATAAACATCAGGGCGGTTTGGGCAGCGCTTGCAAAAACCGTACCCCTGCCTATCACTTGAACAAACGGATGCCCACTTAAAAAAGCGACCGAACGGGATAAATAAATCCCCCCTTTCTCAAGCTGAAGACCGACTTCCCGAACGACACTATCTAAAAGAGCATTATCCACCCTGCGACCATCCAATGCTCCTGCAAGCAGATACACTACCAGATAGGTGGTGATAAATGTCTTCGTAGATGTCATTTCCTCCCTCCCAGCCTTACATAGCAGACTGAGAGTAGCCATCGCCGCTAAAGAACTTCCAGACTCATTTGTGACCCCAACCACTGTCAACCGTGAATGATGCCGTTCACCAAGTTGTTTAAGCAGTTCAATCACCTCATAGCTCTCGCCTGACTGTGAGATGGCAACCAATAAAGTGCGCTCTGTCAGAACTGAAGACTGAAAATGCAATAGCTCCCCGGCATTGATAGCAAAAGCGGGTATATTATAAGCGGTCATCATGGTCGCGGCAGCTTGCGATACAAAATAAGAACTTCCCATACCGGTAAGTACTATTTTGTCATAGTCACCGGTTGTCCACAGAGTACAGACAGCATCCAAACGCTCCTTTCCTTCTCTTGAATGATAATAGCCAAGAGTACGTTCCAACATTTCCGGTTGTTCTTGTATTTCTTTGATGAACTGATTCATAAAAAATATTTGTTTTTTATTGATTAAACACTACCAATTCCGCTAATGAGCTATTTTATTGCATCAGCAATAGGTCATTTTCCTTCAATATACCTCTTATAACCTTCATAAGTGTCCGTTCCCGGCTTAAAGGTAGCCCAACTGAAATTCGTAATATGATCGGTAAACATTCCGGCAACCCTTAATTGTTCTTCCAACTCTGACCAAGGCTTGGTACGCATTGTAATCTTCGGACACCAGCATTCCTTAAACGACTCGATGTCTACCCCGAAAATCACTCCGTTGGCATCGCAGGCTTTCTTTATTTCGGCAAACCAATTGGGCAGATCCACATCAAAGTCCACCAGACAACGTCCGCCTATGTCCTGAAGATAAAGAACATCAATATCGGGTGTTTGGGCAAATATCTTACCGAACCACTCCCCACAAAGATCGGCCGGCATGCCACGCCACAAGGCAGGAGCGATGCAGACTTCCTTGGGAGATTTCGACTTTATATAAGCCGCCACCGTCTGCAAATAGTTGGCCAGCATGGAGAGTGAAGGTTCTTGCTGCAACCCCACGGGATAGGAGCCATCGTGAAACTCTTCCGTTATATACCAACCATCCAGGCAGGGATGATTTCCCCAAAGGGCAAACAGTTCATCAAAGACCTGCTTGTTCCGCTCTACGAGGAAGTCGTATTGCTCGGGGCTTGCAGTGTCTTTTTTGCTATAATCACCGGGATAAAGCCCTACGATAAGCTTCATTCCATTCTGCTTGGCAGCCTCGAACATCCGGTTCATGATATCATATTGTTTCGTGACCCAAGGAAGTTTTGTTGGAACATAAAAAGAAGTTTTTTCTTCTGCACGGTCATTGAACCCCTCGGCATACTGTATAATCCAGGTATCAATGCCCACCTCTTGGCTTGCTTTAAACTCCTTATCCCAATCGGTGTTTTCATATACCCCGTCCAATTGAATAAACACACTGGAAAACTTTGGAGTCCCTTTGAACTCGGGAGCATAAGAAGTCAACTGCTCCAGATTGTCAATGCAGAACGAACCGGTACACATTACACCCTCATCATTGGTCACTTCTATCCGATACCCCTCAAAGCGGTTCAGCATCAGTTTATTATCCCCCATATCATGTCCCTTGACAAAAGTAAAGGCTTCGTATGGCATCACCACCCGAGTCCACTCTTCTTGAGTCAACACCTCTTTGTCCACATATTCAAAGAATTGCCAGCGCCCTTTGTCGTGCAGTGTCCCCTGGGTGAACATGCCTGCATCTTGAATTATCATAAAACGGAATGTACCCTTGTTGTTCTTATTACCCTTCACCCAAATGGAAAGTCCCAGAGGATGAAAAGATAAATCACTGCGGTAGTCTCCACCACTTTGCTGGATATACACCGATTCCGCTTCGGAAGAATTGCCGGAAAAAGAGTATCTGATTTCAAAACTTCCTGCACCTTCTACACAGTCATCACTGACAAAACGGTCTATCGAACTTTTAGGCGAGGCAGGAGTTACCTTCATATCATATACCACACAATTCATCTCATCATAAGCGTTCAATGTCTTCACAGCACGAGCTTCTGTCAAGATATCCTCGCTTGTGGGGAGCTGCTTATTGCTGCAAGCTGCCATACATAGCAACAAAGAAGACAAGGTTGCCAGAATCATTCTTTTTTTCATGGCTGTCATTTCGTTGTATAGGTTATAATTTCGGTAATCCATATCTTTCCGCCGGACACGGGATTTTTCCATTTAAAAGTCACTGCGTGCTTACCCACCGGACAGTCGTAGCAGAAGAACAACTCGCACTTCCGGTGATTGAGTTCCTGAGGCAAAGCAGTGGTCTCATGCAATTTCCCATCTATATACACCTCCATTTCTGCCGTATAGTCTGTCGGAAGAGCACCTGCGACGTACCCCTTCACCACCAGACCTGTGCCTACGAAAGTGAATGGATTCACCTCATCTATCGATTTTTCAACAGTAAGTTTGCCACTAACTTTCAGGTCCTCAAAGGCCACTTCCAACGCAACAGGACGAATATCCTCCCGCTTGATTTCAAAATCATTCCCTATTTTCGCATTTCCATGCTTCCGGAGCATATCACAAGCATGTTTATAAGTCATTTCATAAGCCTTGTTCAGACTTATGTCTGTATGAGAGAAAGGCCGGTCTTCCACTTCATACAAAGCCCCTTTCCAGTATTCGGGAATGTTGCTGTAACCTATCATGGTTCCCAATATACCTGCTGCCGATGCCGGGTTGCAGTCAGAATCCTGCCCAGCACGGGTAGAGATATCAATGGTTTTTGTAAAATCACCCTCTCCATAGAGCAATCCTAAAAGGATGTAGGCCCCGTTGATTTTCGTACCGATATTAAAAGAATTGTGGATGCCTTCGGGACAACTGATTTCTTCGCTCCACTTGTTCTGCAGTGCAAACCAAGTACGCTTCCAGTCATTGGGATATTTCTTGTGCCAACGAATGACATCGGACATGCACTTGTGAAAATCGCTTTCCTCCGGTATGATTTTAAGGGCTTCTTCCACAATATACTCCATATCATCACTGACATAGGCCAAAGAATACATGGCTGCAACATACACCCCCCCGTACCAACCTTCGCCATAAGACATGATGTGACCTACCTTATCGCAAATTTCAGCCGCTTGATTGGGCATCCCGGGCGACATAATTCCGGCAAAATCAGCCTCAATCTGAAAATCGATACAATGGGCATGAGGGTTGTTCTTCCAATGCCCGCTCTGAGGAGCTTTCATTCCTTGCAGCAGGTTATAGCGCGCTACCTGATTGGCATGCCACAAGGGATATTCCGTTCGCTTAAAGGCAACGGCAAACGAATCCACCGGAGCATCCAAACCGCATCTTTCAAAGACTTCGACAAATGTCAAATCTACATAGACATCATCATAAAGTCCCGGAAAGCTATCGTACCATTTTTTCACCATGTGTTCATTCCAAGGAATGGGAATATAATCCTGAATAATAGTTCCCAGGAATTTGAATTCGGTGGGACCACCATAACTGCACCCTAACGTTTGCCCGGCCCAAGCACCTTTCACCTTATCCTTCAGCACTTGCTCTGACAAAATTCTCTTTTCGTTCTTTTTAAAAGCAGCTTTTACTTCAAAGGTACCAAACAGAACCAATAAAGTCAAGAGAAACACTTTTTTCATTCACACTTCTTTTGATAACGATTATACCATTCTGTATATTGCTCATATAATTTTATAGAATCCGGATGCCCTGCCACAATATCTGTATCAGGTTTGTTCATAATGCCCAAATATTGATAGCAGAGCACCTTATCCACATAAGGGGACACAGCTTCCAGCTGCCTGATAATGCGTTTGCCAAAATCAGCAGGAAGCAAATTACCACCGGTTCCATCCTCAAAATAAAACAATTCGACATCTGCCCACAAACGAGCCCTGCAAGCTTTTTCATGCGCCTTATACAATATTTCATAGAACTTGGCCGAGTCTTCCAATGAAGTATGGTTCACTCCCACCCCGTCCTGATAGGCTATGATATCAATATTCATCTTCTCCAACTGACGAACAAAATGATCATCAAAACGGGCTTCCTTGATAAAATAAGGGGCTATCAGGTTCACACAATTGGGCGTCAGGCGTTGGGCAAATGCCGCAGTCTCATTGACATAGTTCACACAAGCATCCACAAAATAAGGTTGCAGCATGGCTTCATTCGGAAAATACCACCCATAAAAACACGCATGATGACTGTACCTCTCAGCTATCTCTTCCATCGCCTGGAAACGAACTGTCTGTACTCCCTTGTCCAACATCATGTTGTAAGCATCCAAATCGCCCCAAAAATCATTGCTGACAAAAAATTTGATACCACATTCATCTGCCGCAGAAAGGACAGCTTCCAGCGGGTCATCACACCCCATTGGAATCCGAGGAGCAATTTTAGAAGGATAGAAGGGTTTGCCGGCACGAGCCACTCCCATCAAAACCAAATACTCCATACCGACCTCACGGATTTCAAACACCTTCCTGCGCCATTGGTCGGCAGTAAAATGGGCCAATGCTTCATTCCAATACCCGCCTTCGGCTGCCGAATGTTGAAATTCAAACCAAGAGCCCGAAATAGGCTTGGTCTTCTTGTCCGAACACAATGTGGTGGCGGCAGCAGGAACTGCATGCATAGCTTCGGGTATGGTCACAGCCACACTTCCCAAGCCTAAATATCTTATAAAATCACGTCTTCTCATCTCTTGTTCTTTTTTTCTGTTTTACTCAATAATTTTATCAGCCAATTCCCACCCCATGAGGGTCGAGATATAAGGAATTATCCACATAGCCATTTTCCTATGTCCACTGTATCCGGGATGCCAGGCTGCACCCAAATCTGTTGTCCTGTTATAAAGTCCTTCATCCAGCCTCAGCAGAAAGAGTTTCGGATCATTCAATTCAGACACTATTGTTTCATAATAACTGAACACCGGAGCCTGCATAGCAACCGGATAAAGGCAGAGAATAGGAATATTCCCATAATGCTCGCGCAACTGTGCTATTATCTGCATATAAGCTTTTACAAACTCTCTCTTGTAAGGATGCGGTTCTGTAGAAAAATCGTTCGAGCCTAAATTTATAACCACCAAATCCGGTCGATAGCCCGTGAAATTCCATTTAACAGTAAGGTCTTCATCAAAAGTATTTAGCATTCGGTCTTTCATCGTTACTTTCGACACCCTCACCGAATCACCGTAGTTACGGGCTACTCCTCTGCCCGAATGGGCAACCAACGTATAATCGGCATCATAATAGCGGGCTACCATGGCTGCAAAGGCATGATTACAGTTTTCCGTTTCCACCCCAAAAGGCTCATCACGGTGCCTACCATCCACCCCATACCCACAAGTAAGCGAGTTGCCGATAAACTCAATATGACGGGTACGCACAGTAGGACTTGCCTGCAACTGTCCCGAAGCAGAGAGCACAAATCGGTGGATGGTTGTCTTTCCAAACTCTCCCTCAGAACGTTTTTGCATCCTCAAGCTATGAAGACGCTTATCTATCCCCGACACCACATTAATTAGAGTATCTGTCCCGCACACCTTTACAACCCGGTGCAGTTCATCATCCACAAACACATTGTAGTAGCTTGTTCCGGTTTCAGAGACTATCAAAGAGAGTCTTCCGCCCGTAAAACGAGTCTCCCAATAGGTGCCCACCCAATCGAAAGATACCGACCCGTCCGAGGAAACCAGCGTTCTGCCAACATATCTCACGGCCGGATCATTCCCTTTGAAAACCTTGCCACAACTCTTAGCAGCAAGCTCCGACAGGCAACACATCTCTATTAGGATAAACAGGTATAGATAACAGCGCTTCATCACTTTCTTTTTATTTACGTGTTTTATTCCTATATTTCAGTTCTTTCAAATATCTCATATACCCATTGAACAAGTTGATTGTACGCGCTTCGCCCACACGGATAGACATCTCCGGATCGTTGAAAACACCGGGGAACTGATAGCAAAGGATCTTCTCGAAATTGTCAAACAGATTCAAATCATGAATAATCTGCTCTATAGGACGGGGATACAAAGAATTGTCCGGATTGAATAGAAAAGCCTCAAGATCGAACCACAAGTGCGCATTCGCCTCATCGCAAACCTTCTGCAACAAATCGGCAGCCTCTTTGCCGCTTATATCGGTTGCCGGCATACGTGCAAAGCCGAATGGACAAAGAATATCCAGATATTTCAATAATTCCGGATAAGTATCCATCCCAACAGGGACATCAAAACTATTAGTGGCAAGCATTATGGGTTTCTCAGGAGCTAAAGCACTACAAAACTCCTTAAATTCCTTGAAGAAATGTACTATTTCAACTTTTCTTTCCTTACTGCGTTGTGGATCTGGTTCCCAGTTATTTAGGCCCCCACCACTTTCTTCGGATACATAGAAAGCATAAAAAGACTCATGATGCCCATACATATCCCACAGTTCTTTGGCAACCCGTTTGTGCCATTCCAAGGACTCGGGGGTAAAGTCGAACCAAGCGAACATACCAACCCCCATCAATACTTGCATTCCTTGCTTATCCGCTTCCGAGAGAATGGCTTCGATAGGATCTTCAGCTGCAATGTCCATACGGCCGGGATATAATTTAGAAGGATAGAAAGCTTTCCCCGGATAATTCTCAACGGTAGTAGAACTTCCGATATAAGCTTGATGGCGAAATACTTCCTGAATTACCACCATATCCATCTCAATCTTGTGCATGGAACGAATCATCTCTCTCCAATGGTCATCGGTCATCTTTTTGATATCTTGATTCCAGTGCTTACCTTCCTCTTCACTCCAATGATAAATACCCGTCCATGCACCGGAAATCTGTTGTATAGAACGAGTATCCAAATTGATAACCTCTACATGCTGAGCCTTCCGATACACTCGTTTTCCGTCAGAAACCTTCAGAATAACTTTATGCTTACCGACTTTATCTTGCATAGGAAGTACAATTTTAACCATGTCCGACTGTCCTGCAGCTATCTGCAAAGTAGTATCACACAGTAAAGCGGATGTTTTTTCCTTACCCCAATACAAAGATACACGATAGGTCCGTAAAGAATTACCATGGTTTACAATTCCTCCCCGGATATCCAAATTAATTTTATTTGATATTTTCCCGGGAGGAATCAACGTCAATCCCACTCGCTCATCTGCATGTGTGTGGAAGACCGACAGTAATGAGAAAAGAATTAAAAATATATATTTCATAATTTATTATTTTATGCTTTTGTTCTCTAAATAATCATTCTATATTCGCAGGCTTGCAATACTTAAATCAATAAAAACTACTTGGGTAAGTTACTGCAGACTCAATCTCATTATTGGCAAGCCGGATATACGTGTCAAACTTACGCTCACCCTCATGTAGTACTATAATGCGAGCTCCATTAAAAGCCAAGTCATTATAGACTGTATTACCACCCGTGTAACGACCATAAGCTAATAAGACATCTTTATATGTAACTGCATAATCATTATTATGATCATGTCCGACGAAAATACCTATTACATCACCGCATTCTTTTACAGAAGTGAAAAAGCCGGAATTGGTAGTTGGACAGCATACCATTTCTGCCTTGCAACCAAACATGCGGTTTTTATCTTCCATCAATGCATCTTTAAATTCAGGAATAGCAATATGGAAGAAAGCCAATGCAGGCAAGGGGGTACTGTCATTGTTTTCTGTAAACTTCTTACTTTGCTCACGATACCAGGCTATCTGATTAAATTTAATCCAGTCATAACCCGGAACAGAATTTATCTTTGTATAAGAGTGTGAATCAATACAATAGAATAAGGCTGCATCTTTGTTCTTCTCTTTAGAAGATTTAATTTGCAAAACATAATCCGAGTTATCTACGCCAAGACCTTCCGGCATCAGACAACCTTTCTTTTTGGATATATAATCATACAACTCTTGACGGGTACGATCATATTCATCATCATGGTTACCAAAAACTACAGCGTATGGAATATTACGACGGATACACAAATCCAATACAATGTCCCAGCCTTTTAAAGCTTCGTTAGAAACAACAACATCGCCCGTAAAAACCACACAATCCGGATGTTCTGCATCCAAGACTTCATTTATACAATCGACAGCTCTTTGGGAATTTGCCTGATCATCGTATTTATAATGTACATCGGTGAACTGTACCACCTTAAATTTTCCGTCACGATTAAATTTTAAGTTATTCTGTTGTGACCAAACCGTATAAACATTGAATAACACACACAAACAAAAAAGTATTTTCTTACACATCATTTTTTCATCGGTTATAAATAGGCGCAATAAAGCAAAATCATTCTTTGAGAAAATCTATTTTAAAAGAATCAATAGGCAGAGCCCACTTGAAAAGACGAGCTCCCGCCTATTGACTACTTACTAAATTCTAAAGGTCATTGACGATACCAAGTCATCTTGTAGACACGTACATGAGCTTCAGCAGCCGAAGAGCCAACTAAACCTGTAGCTATGTAAATATCATAACCTATAGCAGTTGGTTCAATCTTAGTAGCTACATCCCCCCAGTCACTATAATTGGTCGTATATCCAGGGGTATCTTCACCTTTGAAGAGACAGAACCTATCATAACCTGCATCATTGGGCCCTAATTCCATATGTTCCGGATTCGTAATATCAAATACTCGCAATGTAGACGGACCACCAGACCATGGGTCAGCATATTCATCGACCAAGGCCAAATATGTATCGTTTTCTACATTGAATACATCAAATCCTAGAATACGATAGAAGTGGTTATTTTGATTCAAACTAGTAACTTCAAATGAAGAAGTAAACATACTGAACTTACTCATCAGTTCTGGATGCTCTTCCGGATTACCGCTACGACGATTTACAGCGATATAGTGATCAGACTCATCGTCCAAGGTAGCACGTTCAATCATCGGAGCAGAAGTCCAATTACCACCAGCAGGACCATAACGGAGTACATTGGGTTTAGAAGCAGGAGTCTCCAACTGTCCGTCAACCAATTTCCAATAATATACTTCCATTTTGTTTGGACAGGTACCATAAATGTAAGCAACACCTTTGGTAACATCTCCCTTGACACTGAAGTTATGTCCCAAGTCATCCGGACAACCATCATCCGCTGTATAGTTCAAGATATTAATATGTTCTTGTGTCTCTTCAGAATAAAGATAAACCATGAAACCTGCACTATACACATTTTCTCTATTAGTCAAGAGATGTCCTGCATCATCAGTACGAGCACGCATCATAAAGGAACTTGCAGGCTCAATATCCTTCACAAAAGCTCCCGTTTCACGATTATATAATTTAATATTACCATTATATACTTGTACAGCTAAATAGTCTTTCCACAAAGCTAGTCCGGTAGGATTATGAGTAGCCTGCATTGTTTCTCCACTCTGTCCCCACAACTTAGCATACTTAGTCTTCGGAGGAGTAGGCACTACCCGAATCGTATTATGATGCTTATTTCCCAATGCATCCACTACCGTTATAGGATAAGGATCTGTAAAATCCATCTCACCACCAACCGCAGGAGTAACATAACAATTGTGTTCTACATTCACCATGCAGATAAGACGTGTTACATCCAACGGGGTTTCATCTGTCGTAGGTACCTTAACAATAATCTCTTCATTTTCTTCATAAGGTCCAGTCTTGGTGGCTGCAAATTTCGATGGATTTCCCGGAATCTGTATGGTAACACTCATCAGCCCATTCACTTGAGCAGTACGGCCTGTTTCATAGTCAGGAGACTCACACGATGCCAATGTAGCCCAACACAAACAAGCGATTACTGATAATTTACTTAATATTTTCATGATTAATTTTTATTTTTGAGTTGATACATTCAGCAAACAAATTGATTTTTTACTTCCATTCATCAAATTGTTGAACTGCTTCATTCTGTTCTATTTCACCAAGAGGTATAGGGAATCTGGCGTAACGTTCTTCCCAAACACGGGTCTTGCCGCCATCAATATCTACAACTTCGTATGTAAATTCATTATCACCGACCTTAATCGGCTTCACTCCATGCATACTTGTACCGTTCAGTACAGTAGATGCCACTCCCCAACGGCGAAGATCCCAAAAACGATGGCCTTCAAAAGCCAGTTCAATCTTTCTCTCATGGCGAAGTAATTTCATGAATTCTGTTTGGGTAGCAGCTGTTAAATCCTTAGTAAAGCCAGCTCTTCTTCTAACCTGATTTAAAGCATCTAAAGCCTCTGGTAACTTATCCTGCATCGCCATGGCCTCTGCATAAATTAACAGCACTTCAGCATAACGCATATAATAATAAGTTAAATCTCCCTGACCAGTAAAACTCGCGCCTTTGGGTTGAATAGCTTCTTTCATCAACTTACGCATGTAGTAACCTGTACTGGTAGTACCTCCTCCCAAGCCAAAACCATCCTTACTACCCTCATAAGTATATAAAGTTTCTCCTTTCCATTGACACCCGTTATACAAGATTGTTGCATAAAAACGCGGTTCACGCCCTTCATAAGGATTAGCAGCCATCTCAGGATTATCCCAATCAAATTCACTACCATCAGCCATTTGATAAGAAGAAACTAAATCTTCTGTAGGAGAAATTTCAGCATAACCACCATCACTTGGGGGACAATAGAAATAGTCAAAAGAATAAGTGAACTTATCCTTCAGATATCCGAATTCGATGACACTTTCTTTATTTTCAACCGGCACCAAACGCGAATTGGTAAACAGCTTACCGTAATCTTTATATAGCTCATAATCTTGGCTCATTACCTGAGCTGCTGCATCAGAAGCTTCTTTCCAACGTTCAGCATATAACATGGCACGAGCCAACATACCATAAGCAGCACCACTGCTCAAACGTCCCAATTCTACTTTATCTTTTGTAGGCAAATGTTCAGCGGCAAACTTCAAATCCTCATAAATAAAATCCCAACCTTCTTGAGAAGAACAAAGCGGATGATTTTTCTCACCTAACACAGGAAGTTGTCTATAGATTATATATTGCCCACCATAGCATTTAGCTAAATTAAAACAAGTTACACCACGGAAAAAGCGGACTTGTGCTTCAGCAAGTGTAGCAATCGAGTCTGAAAAATTAGTTCGATTCTTTTCCAGATTTTCCAAAAAACGAGTCAAAGACAATTGTGAGGAGTGGCTCCCCCCCCAAGTATCAAACATGTTACTGGTAGTTGTTATAGGCATTGAACCAAAAACAAATTGATTATAATTAGATACAGGATTGTTCTCCTTCAACATATCAGTACAAACTTCACCTCCAAGCCCATAATAACCACCCACCAATGAATAATAACCATTGATATAAGTAATCAAATTGGATTCATTCGACCAAATAATGTCAGAAGGATATGAAGATGTTAATGTTGGGTCAATATCACAACTACCCAATATGAAACAAGTAGAAGTGAATACTGTTAATATTTTCTTTATAGATTTCATCTGATTAAATTTTTAGAAAGTAATGTTTAAACCAAATTCATAAGTACGCTGCTGAGGATAATATCCTTGATTTACTCCAGGCATTTCCGGGTCCATATAATCCAGTCCACAAATAGTCAGCAAATTACCACCACTCACATAAGCACGAATAGTTCTAAATCCAGCCTTTTCCGTCAATTTTTTAGGAAGTGTATAACCTAACTGAACTGATTTCAAACGTAAATATGTACCATCTTTTACCCACCAAGAAGAGAATTTTCCACCATTATCGCGAGCCTCAATCCCTAAACGAGGAAATTTTGCATTGGGATTATCAGGACGCCAAGAGCCTTCCACCAAATAATAAGGGGTATTTCCATCAGCATAAAACGGACGGGTATAGAACGTATCGTCACGAATTCCACTATCATAAATACCGCATAAATTCACATCGAACATAGCAGCCCCCTGCCAGAACATACTGAAATCAAATCCCTTCCATTCAGCTCCTAAATTTAATCCAAATACCATTTCCGGAATACTACTACGACCGATGGGTACCATATCTTGATCCCAAGTAATCTTTCCATCACCGTTAATGTCTTTCAATTTAATATCACCCGGTTTTGTATTTGTAGACCCTTCAAACAAAGCGCTGTGAGCTATTTCTTCTTCCGATTGGAATAATCCTTCTGCAACGAATCCCAAATAGCGTCCCATACTCTGCCCTGTAGCACGTTTATAAATCGGCACATTAGCATCTTCTGTAACTTTCAAGATTTTGTTACGAGCCCATGACAAGTTGCCTCGTACATGATAATTAAAATCTCGAATTTTATTATGGTGCGTCAATACCAATTCAAAACCACGATTGTCATGTGAACCATAGTTAATATATCTCGGGAAGTAACTACCTAAAGAAGGGGGAAATTTCCCGGACTGACCTTCCAGAGAACGAGTGGTCTTCATGTAGAATACATCCAATTCAAGCCCCAATAGGCCATTCCACATATTAGACTCAACACCGATATTATAGGTATCAGTCAATTGCCATTTCAAATCCGGACAAATAGGCCCACTCATACCTATATCTTTCAAAGCATTAGTACCAAATACGACTACGGGGTCAGCGGATAAGGTTGCTGTAGAAAAATAAGTCATAGTGCTCTCAATAGCACGATCACTACCTAAACGGCCTATAGAAGCACGAATCTTTAAATTATCCATAAAAGGAACGGCTTCCTTAAAGAAATCTTCTTGAGAAATTCGCCAACCGACAGAAACGGCGGGAAAAAAGCCCCAACGGTTATGAGCTGGAAGTGCAGTAGAAGCATCCACACGTCCTGTAAACTCAAGCAGATACTTTTCATCATAAGCATAATTAAAACGCATGACATATCCTGCACGTTTGTCATTACTATGACTGCCCTTGACTAAATTTTCGCTGACTTTCAAACCGTAACTCATATCCATTATATCTGTAATCGGAAAATCCTCCCGTCCAGCAGATATTCCTTCATAATCTTCTCTGGCATATTCATACAAGAACAAACCTGAGACATCGTGCTTGCCAAATTTATTAGCATATTCAATGGTAGGTCTTATCGTATAACGCTGCTGGGAACCGTACCAGTGTGAGACAGATGCCATTGAACAGATACGCCCTTTTTCAACATTGCCCTGATGTGTCGTTTGATTCCAAGAATAAACATTATATGGTGTCATTGCAGCTTTCCTCATCGAATGACTCTTCAAAAAAGCAGCATCCAATTTTGCAGAAAGTCCCTTGATAGGCAACTTATATCGTAAAGAAATATCACCTTGGAACTTAGTTGTCTTACTTGATTGATATCCAGACAAGTCTCTGGCACCTAAAGGGTTATTATTACCATTTCCTGCTGTATTCTGACTTGCTATAGGCATACCGCCTTTAGTATAAGGTCTCAAATAAGGATAAGACAACATTGCTTGTTGGAATACTCCCGCATAAGCATTCGGACCAACAGAAGCACCCGGTGAACGCTGGTCATCTACAAACCCAGATAAATTCAAAGAAAAATCAATATTATTAGTTACCTTAGCATCCAAGTTTGAACGGAAATTATACTTATCATAAGATGTGTTTTCGACAATACCTTCCTGATTATAAGCTCCCAAAGAAGCAAAGAACTTGATACGCTCATTACCACCAGAAACAGAAACCGTATTCGTATATGTAGGAGCTACATTTTTAAAAAGCAAATCAAACCAGTCTGTATTACCATAGATCTCTTCATCCTCTCCAGGATTGTTTATACGTTCAATATCTTCGGGAGAAAAACGTAAATTCTCCTCAGCTACACCATCCATCAACTGAGCTTTATTATACCAATAGGCATAATCCGGACCATTTAAAAATTTCGGGAAATTAGTATTCTGGCTTAATGTAACGGAAGAATTCAACGTTACAGTCGGTTTTTGTACAGTACCACGTTTTGTCGTTACCAAAATAACACCGGCAGCAGCACGTACGCCATACGCGGCAGCAGCTGTGGCATCCTTCAAAATAGTAACTGATTCTACTTCATCTGGAGAAAAAGATGGAAAATAATCTTGTATCACACCATCCACTACTACCAAAGCGTTGCCGTCACCGGCACCTGTACCACGAATATAAAGATTTGAACCGTCCTGCCCCGGCTGTCCACTGCTTTGTTTAGCAATCAAACCCGGAATACGTCCAGCTAACATATTAGAAAGTGTCCCGCTTGGAGCCTTCTTCAACTCTTTGTTACCCACTTGAGCAATAGAACCTGTTACACTGATTTTTTTCTGTGTGCCATAGCCTACTACCACCACTTCATCCAACAATTCGGAATCCTCTTTCAAAACCACTTTCACAAGCTTTCTATCTTTCAGAGCAATCTTTTGAGTAGTATATCCTACATAAGAAAAGGTTAATGACACTTTAGTATTGGGCACAGTAATAGTAAAATGGCCATCCACATCTGTCACTGCACCGGTTTTGCGATTCTCTGTAAAAACTGATACACCTATCAACGGATTATCCATCTCGTCGAACACACTACCCTCTACCTTCACTTGTGCATTTGCGCCTAAACTTACCAAAGTGAACAGCAAGAATAGCCAAATAAAATACTTGTTTTTCATTTTAACTAGAATTTAAAATCGAACAATTGAGTTAATTTTTAACATTGTTTATCCAAAACCATCTCTCCCAAGGTCTTCCAACATTGATAGAGTCCTCTTGGCACATGGAAACATCCTTTCCATTTTCCACCCTTCAACGGTAAGAGCACTTCCCCACGACGATTCAGATAACCATACCATTCAGGATGTTCAGTATCTTTAAAATGAGTCCATGTGTAATCGTGTACTTTCTCAAACCATTCCAAACACTTTTCATCACCTGTCAACAGATAACCTTTCAACATGGAAATCAGAGTTTCGATGTGTACCCACCATAATTTCTGATCCCATTCTAGCTGCTGGGGTGGACAACCCTTACAATCCATGAAGTAATAAATGCCACCGAATTCCTTGTCCCAACCATACTCCAACATTTTCAAAGCAGTGTCTTTGGCCTTTGCTATCAATTCCGGGCGTTTCAACCGCTTACCTAAATCCATGATAAACCACATGGCTTCAATAGCATGCCCCGGAGTAACCTGACGTCCTTCAAAACAGTCTACCAAACTATTGTCACCATTTAGGTTCTCAACAATAAGTCCTCCAAGTTCCGGACGCAAGAACACCTCCATCACCTCGTGGATGCACGTATCCATTGTTTCCACCAAAAAATCCTCGTCAAGCAAATGCTCAATTTCTAATGCCAAGTTACATAGAATCATAGGCAAAGCAAAGCCTTTAAGATCTCTTGTTCCCGGATGAAGCTTATTCCATTTTCCTTTCGGATTATCAACTTTCGACAAAACAATGTCAAAAGTCTTTTTAGCTATATCTGCATACTCTTGATTTCCGGTGGCCAAACTCAGTTGCCCGAATGCCATCGTTGCAAAAGTGTATGAAAAGATATTATAAGGCTCTACCAACGGATGTCCTGCACGGTCCAATGAAAAATACCAGTTGTAATTCCCATCGTGCCCGTATTTCTTCAAGAACTCACCACCCTGAATGGCACAATCAAGCCACTCCTGACGCTTCTCCACCCTATTGTAAAGCATGGAGAACATCCATACTTCCCGGCCTTGCAGCCAGATAAATTTATCCGTGTCGAAAACATTCCCCTCCCGATCCAGACAAGTAAAATAGCCACCGTATTCGGTGTCTTGGGAATGATTCAACCAAAAAGGAAGAACATTATTCATAAGTTCGTCCTTATACTGATTCGCCAATTTCTTAAAATCCATCATCTTCATTCTTTTTTAAATAGGGCTGGGAACGTTTTTTATCCGGCATGCATCTAAACCAGCCCTTTACATTCACATTATTTATCTGTTGTATAAGAAATTACATCTCTTACCCAAATATCTGCTCCTTCAACGGGGTTTACCCATTTACAAGTCACGGTATATTTGCCATAAGACTGTACATAATTAAAGAACAACTCATGCTTACGGTGATTATACTTCAGCGGAAGCTTGCATACCTCAATCAATCTATCATTGAAATACACTTCCAGTTCAGCAACGTAATCTTCGGGCACATTCTCACCTTTCAATTCACCTTTAATGACAGCCCCCACACCTTCAAATTCGAAGGTCGGGAAATTAGCAATCCAATTCTCCACTACCACTTTTTTATCAACTTTCAAGCCTTCGAAGCTAATCTCCAATTGTGCAGGTTCCAGTTCTTGAAAACAGATAGTCACCTCATCGCTTCCAACTTTTCCACCGTTTTTTTCTATCATTTGTAAAGCGTGCCCAAAACTCAATTCACATCCTTTATTAAAGCTCACTGTATTATTGAAAGGAATATCTTCGACTACAGTCAGCTCTTTTCTGAATTTCTCAGGAATGCGATTATACCCAATCATTGTTCCCAAAATTCCCCCGGAAGAAGCCGGATTACAATCTGAATCCTGACCGGCACGTGTAGAAATATCAATCGTCTTCTCAAAGTCACCCTGCCCGTAGAGAAGCCCTAAAATGATATATGCACCGTTCACATAAGTCTCAATATTGAAAGGCATCTCAACCCCATCTGGACAAGCAATATCATTGGATCCCCATTTTTTCTCTATTTCTTCCCAACATTTTTTCCAATCCTCTGGATACTGTTTATGCCAATTTATAACATCAGCCATGCATGCATGAAAACGACTTTCCCGAGGAATAGACCTCAACGCCTCCGTCACAACATACTCAACATCATCGCTCACATAAGCCAAAGAGTACATGGCTGCTACATATACACCACCATACCAGCCATCGCCATACGCCATGATGTGTCCTACACGATCGCAAATTTCAGTAGCACTATTTACCATACCTGGAGCCATGATACCTGCAAAATCCGCTTCAATCTGAAAATCCAGACAATTGGCATGGGGATTATTTTTCCAATGCCCGCTGGCGGGAGGAGTCAAGCCATGAAGAAGATTGTAACGGGCCATCTGATTGGCATGACACAAAGGGTATTCTTTAGCCAAAAAGGCTGTGGCAAAAGAATCGGCCGGAGCATCCAAACCGCATCTTTCAAAAGTCTCCACAAAAGTCAGGTCGACATATACATCGTCATAAAGGCCGCCACCACCATCGTACCATTTTTTAATTTCACCCGGTCCCCAAGGCATCACTATCGAATCCGGAATCATAGTAGACAGATAGCGGAACTCTGTAGGACCTCCATACGTACAGCCGATAACCTGGCCGGCCCAAGCACCTTTTACTTTATCAAACAGAGCATCTTTTGATAGAGTAAGATTCAAATTCTCGTTTTGAGAACCACCACATGAGCATAAAGTTGCCACCAAGCAACCACTCAATAAAATTTTTCTAATTTTCATCATATCTATTATTAAGGTCAATTTTTTGTTTTCATCCAATAACGTTCAATCTCTTCCAATGATTTTCCGGTGGTCTCCGGCACCAGTTTCCAAACTATCAGCATGTAGGGAATACACATGGCAGCAAACAGGAAGAATGTTCCGGCGGGGGTAAGATTCTGGAGCATCCAGGGGGTAAGC
>OHAP01000458.1_pt1 | contig 30320 bp, 17 predicted proteins | sample 1577171 | NCBI WGS metagenome assembly OHAP01 (sample SAMEA3541489, study PRJEB24748) | human gut metagenome | biome: human gut; feature: human-associated habitat; material: faeces | place: China | collected 2012 | reverse complement strand
TCTTGGCGAGCGATGTCTCGGCGCCCACACGCGTGGCGCGGAAGGTAAACGAGCCGGTGCGGTTGACGGTGGCGGCGTTGACGGTGTCGCCGGCAGTCTTTTCCACGGGGATAGACTCGCCGGTGAGCGCGCTCTCGTCCACGGCCGAGCTGCCTTCGAGCACCACGCCATCGACGGGGATGGACTCGCCGGGGCGTACGCGCAGGACCTGGCCGGGAAGGATGCTGTCGACGTCGACGGTGGTCTCGCTGCCGTCCTCTGCAACGACGGTCGCGGTCTTGGGCGCCAGGTCGATGAGCGCCTCGATGGCGCCGCCGGTTTTGGACTTGCTGCGCGTCTCGAGGTATTTGCCCACGGTGACGAGCGACAGGATCGTGCCGGCGCTCTCAAAATACAGATTGTCCATGCTCGTCATCATTGCCTCGTGCACCTGACCTGTGGCCAGCTGGTCGGCCATGATGAACATGGCGTAGAGCGACCAGGCGATGGAGGCGGTGGCGCCCACGGCAATAAGGGCGTCCATGGTGGGCGCGCCATGCGCGAGCGATTTAAACCCATTGATAAAGTACGCGTCGTTGACATAGACGATGGGGATGAGCAGGACGAGCTCGGTGAGGGCGAGCGTCATGCTGTGGGTATGGTCGGTGAAAATGCCGGGCAGCGGCCAGCCGAGCATGTGTCCCATGCCTATGTAGAACAGCGGGATGAGGAATACGATCGAGACGATGAGGCGGGTGCGCATGGCGGAGGCGGCGGCCTCCAGCTTTTTGGTAGGCGACTCCATATGGGCGGCGCCGGACCTGGCTTGCGCACTGCCGTTTGAGCCGACGGCACCGGTGCCCACATCGACGGGCGAGGCCGAGTAGCCGGCGCGGTCGACAGCGGTGCAGATATCGTCGGGGGAGACCTGCGCGGGGTCATAGTCGACCATCATGGAACCGGCGAGCAGGTTGACCGCGACGCTTTGGACGCCGCCGAGTTTGCTTACGGCGCGGTCCACGTGCGCCTGGCAGGCGGCGCACGTCATGCCGTCCACGTCGAACTTATCTTGAGCCATGGCTTCTCCTTTCTGTAGTTTGGTGTTGGAATTGTTAACCCGCCGATACTATACACCCATACCCCCTGGGGGTGTCTAGTAATAGTTGGAATGTATGACTTTTCATTACAGATGAGGGTGGCAGCTCAATCGGTGGCCGTCTCTGTCAAACATCTCAATCTGTAACATCTGGATCGGTTTTTGAACCATAGCTGTTACGGATCAAGATAAACAGTTGACAGGAAACTCAATGTCTCAATCTGTAACATCTAGCAGGGAAAATGACCTCTAACTGTTACAGATTGAGACATAGAAATCAGCCGAAAACTAACGTCTCGATCTGTAACAACTAGACTGATGTTTGGGTCTTAGTTGTTACAGATCGAGACAATCTCGAAGCAGATGCCCCGGGCATACAACGTAAAACGCCGGGGCGCCCGCGTGATGGGCGCCCCGGCGCATGCTGGGCAGGGTTTGCAAAGCGGCGGGAGGGAGGAGAAGCCGTCCTCCCGAAATCCTTACTCCTGACGACGCTTCTTGTCAGTCAGAAAGACGCCGGCGGCTACGAGCACGACACCTCCGATGACAAACGTCTCACCGGCGAGCGCAGCATTGTCGCCTGTGGTGGGAAGTGCCGAGTTGGCGGCCGTCTTGGCGTTGCCGGCAGACGGCTTTCCAGTAACCGGCTTAGCGGCAGCCTGCGTGATCTTGGCCTGCTCGGCCTTCGCCGCCTCTTGCTCCTGGCGGGCGATCTCGTCCTTCAGGGCCTGCTCGGCGGCTACGCGTTTTGCCTTCGCCTCGTTGTAGCCGTTGAGAGCCGCGGTGTAGGCGGGCGTCGCAGCATCAAGGTCTGCCTGGGCGGCATCAAGTGCGACCTTTGCGTTATGTTCTGCCTGCTTGGCGGCGACGCACTTGGCAAAGAGGGCATTGAGCGTATCGTTCGCGTTTGCGTCAGAGCCAGTAGCAATGCCGTTTTCAACGTTGATGGACTTGAGCTTTCTGAGAGTAGCAGCGGCGGCGTCCGATGCGGCCTGAGAATTCCCGACCGCCTGCTCGGCGTTCGCGATGGCATCATTTGCCGTGCCAAGGGCGACTCCGGCCTCGATAACTGCTGCGTCGGCGTCTTTCTTGGCCGCCTCGGCGGTGGCAAGATTATCGGCTGCATTGCTCAGGGCGTCGGCATGGGCCTTCTTCGAGGCAAGGTCGTTTTCCGCCGTGGTCAGATCGCTCGCGGCGTGCTCCACGGTCGCCGCCTTGGCCTCGGTGTTGTCCTTCGCGGTGTCGAGGGCCTGCTTCTTGGCAGCTTCGTCGAGCTTCGCCTTTTCGAGAGCACTCTGGGCAGACGTCTGGGCTGCCGTGGCTTTATCAAGCGCCTGATGGGCCTTATCAGCCTTCTCCTGAGCCGCAGCAACATCGGCTGAATACTTGGCAAGTTCCTTCTTTGCATCTTGCAGAGCCTGCTGCTTTACGAGAGTCTCTGCCTTGGCGTCATCAACCTTCTTCTGACTCTGAGCGGCTTGGTCTTGCGATGCCTTAAGCTCGGCGCGCTTCTGGTTGACGACCTGCTCTGCGGTCGCCACGTTGCTTTGGGCGGCTTTGGCCTGGTCTTCGGCTTCGGCAACTTTTCCGTTTGCCTTGGCGAGATTCTGCTCTGCTAGGGCAACAGCGGCGGCGGCACTTGCTACGCTGTCGTTCTTGGCGGCAAGGTCGCTATTCGCGGCAACAATGCCTTCCTGCTTTTGAGTGACGAGGGTTTCAGCTGCCTTTACGGCATCGGCTTTCGATGCCGCTGTGCTGCGCTTTTGCTCAAGGTCCGTCTTTGCGGCGGCGAGCTTTTCGCTGGCTTTGGAGAGGCTCAGCTGATACTGATCAAAGAGATTCTCGAGTTCATCGATCGAGTATTCTTTTTCAGCTGAACCGTAGTTGTTATCGATTTCCAAGACGAATGTGTATGGCAAATGGGTCCCGCGTGAATTGATGCCATATCCCATGGTCTTGGCATCAGGCTGCACGATATTCAAATAGTGGCCGACTTTGCCAAAATCCACGCCTTGGGCTCCGAATTCGGTACCGTGACTCCAGAAAGTCTTCCAAGCATCTTTGGGGGCAACGTTGCCAAGGCCGGCTTTCGCTGCAGCCTCGTCAAATATCTTCTTTTCATTATCGACCCATTGGTGCGCGATGTTTTCTTTAGCGCTGAAGTTCCAAGCGGCATTTTCAAAATTGGCGTAATCTGAGTGGTCCAACATCGCATCAGAGTAATTGGAGTTGGACTGAGCGATCGCCATTTGCTCGGCCGTCACCCTAAGCTCACTCAATCCAACGCTTGCACGGTATTCGTTAATCTCGCGCAGCTTGTCAAACGATAGCTTGGCGTTGTCGAGTGACGTGCCGTCTTTTTTATCGCCAATGGTCGTCGGGTTTTTATCGCTCTGCCTATAGATGATGTTTGCAGCGTCGTTGGCACCGATGAACTGGTAGAAGCCGATGACGCTTTGCGCCTCCGCTGTCGTTGCCTTATCAGTTGCTGCCTTGCACGTATCGTATGCTTTCTGTGCATCGACAACGGCTTGATCGGCGGCCGCCTGGTTTGCCTTGGCAGTTTCGAGCGCCTTGTCTGCCTGCTCCTTCTCGGCTTTTGCCTGGTCGACTTGTTTCTGAGCGGCCTTTGCCTTCTCCAGTTCGGCAGCATGTGCCTGCTTTGCCGAGGTCAACTCCGATTGCGCCGCATCGGCTTTCGTCTGGGCTGCCGTTACATCATTTTCGGCCGCTGCGACTGTCTGCTTCTTGGCTTCGAGCTCGCTTTCGGCGCCGGTGAGGGCGTCCTGCTTGGATTCAACGTCGCTATTTGCCTGAGAAAGGCCTGCTTCGGCAGTCGCCTGCTGCTTTTTCGCCTGGTCGAGTGCGCTTTGGGCAGCATCGACCTTTGCCTGGGCGGCGTCATACTCCGGGCCCTCGGCGCCTGCCTTTGCGGCCGCCAAATCGGCTTGTGCGCTGTCATACGCTTTCTGTGCCGCGACTACCTTACCATCCGCGGCGTTCTTTTCCTGCTGAGCGGAAGCCAGCGTGCCTGCCGCTTCGTCGTAAGCGCTCTGTGCGGCGCTCTGAGCCTGCTGGGCATCGGTGAGCGCGGAATCGGCAGTGGCCTTCGCGGCCTTTGCTTGGTCCAGAGCGGCCTGCGCATCTGCGGCTGCCTGCTCGGCGACCTTGATTTCCTCCGGCGTTGCGTTGGCGGCTGCCTTCTGGGCTGCCTCGAGCTTGGCCTGCGCGTCGGCTGCCGTCAGCTTTGCGGCATCAAGGACCTTCGACTTGTCCTCGGCGTCGGTCTTGGCTGCATCGAGCTTTCCTTGGGCATCCTTCAGCGTGGCACTGGCGCTGCCGGCCGCCTTGACGCTTTCATCGAGCTGGCGAGCATATTCGGCGCGCGCGGCGGCCTCTGCCTGCGAATTATCGGAGACGGAGGCGTCATAGGTGCTTTGTGCGTTGTCGCGGGCCGCCTGCTTTTCGGTATAGGGAGCAGCCACCGTGTCGTAGTCGGATTTGGCGTCTGCCTCGGCAGCCTTTGCGGCGTCGATAGCAGCCTGCAAGTCGGCAATCTTCTGGGCGTTTGCCTTTACTGCGGAGCCTGCCGCCTCGCCGGCGTGGACAGCAAGCGGGGACATGATCGCGTCCTGTGCCGTGGTATCACTCGCATCGTTGGCAAATGCCGAGAACGGCGCGAGCAGCGACGAGCCAGTCATAGCGATGGTGGTTGCCGCGGTGACGGCGAGTCGTGTTGCCTTGTGGCCCGAGAATGTGGGGCGAGGCTCGTCGCCGCCTGAGACTTCCAAGTGTTTAGGTGCGTACTTTGCCATTTCTTCTCCCAATCGTTGAAGGGGTACCTATGACAATTCGTAGTTTACGACCGCCGAAAGGACTTCTGTTGCGCAACATTGGCAAGGAAATATCGACACACTTGAGTCATATATTATGAGGCGAAGTTCTCGGCAAGCTAATGTCTCGTTCTGTAACATCTAGCAGCAAATATGACCTCTAACTGTTACTGATCGAGACAGACCGTCCGCGGTGAGCTCAAATGTCTTGATCTGTAACATCTAGAGAGGTTTTTGACCTCTAACTGTTGCAGATCGAGATGTTGTTTTACGAGGTTTGGGTTTGTCTCGATCTGTAACGCTAAGACCGGTTTTAGGGTCCCAGATGTTACAGATCGAGACGAGCCTTCAGCAAATAACTCAACGTCTCAATCTGTAACATCTAGACCCGGTTTTGCCGAGTGGATGTTACAGATCGAGACAAACGTCGGGAGCCGGTCCTGCCTGCCGCAGTCCGCCGTCCCTAGATACAGAATCCTGGAATCACACAGGTCCGCTTGTCCGGCTTGCTCGCAGGGGTGGCGTACGTAAAGACGTCGCCGTCGTGCCCCACGCGGTTCATATAGAGCGTGCCTTCGCTCTCCGATGTGTCGGGACTCGCCGTTCGTTCCCACCAACAGGTGTCTTTGCCCTTCCACTGGCGAACCAAGGTCTCGTTCGTGGTATACGGACTTACCTTGAGCTCGCGGAACAGCTGGTACTCCTTGCCTTCGCCGTTGTAGATGTCTGCCAGGTAGTGAAAGTCCTCGGTAAATGACTCGGGCGGCTGCGTGCCGCACAGCTCGACCATGGCGGGCAGCCAAAGGGTCGCGGGCAGCTCGCTCAGACACGATGCACTTCTGGCGGCGCCATCGTTATTCGAGACTTTCTTGACTTCTTTAATATATGCGCGCAGCTCGTTGGGCAGCAGCTTAAGGCCGTCGTCGTCGAGCCATTCCCGCAGCTCGCAATCTGCCCAGCCGGCGATCAACGGTTGGGCCGCGGCGTCGCGTTCGGCAATACCGGCATCGAACATAAACGTCAGTCCGGCCTTGCCCGTCCCGTCCAGAAGCTCGTCGTGGCGGATGCCCACAAGCTGTGCGCCGACCTCCAGCCCGTTGGTGAGCGTGACGCGCTTGATGCATGGATAGGGGATATGGCCGCCATCGTTGAGCAGGTGATAGCGCTTTGCGATCTCGCGCGCCTCATTACGCGTCTCTGCAGCCTTGATCTTAAGCGAAATCTCCTGCAGCTGATCCCAGGTATAGTCGTTAATCGATCCGCGGATGCCGTCGAGGTAGTCGGGAATGCCAAAGCCGTGAGTGGCGGCGCCAATGGCTCCGAGTCCCACGACGGCAGCGGCGACGCCGCCGAGGATAAAGCGGCGGCGGGTCATAGCGTCGCGCCGGGCCTGCTCAAGAAGCGCTCGGGCGCGGTCGCCGGCGACATCGACCTTAAGGTGCGCGCCGGCATCGATGTTGATGGGCTGGTTGGAGAGCCCCGGCGTGCTTACGGCCGATTCGTCCAGGTCGGGAGCGAATGCCAGCAAACCCTCGTAGAGCTCGCGCTCGGTGGGGCGCGATGCTTGGTCGGTCACGAGACACGACATGATAAGGTCGGCAAAAGCCTGGTCGTCACCCTTGTGGGCTACGAGCGGCTCCGGCTCGTTTTGCGTCTTGAGCAGGTAGTACGAGCAGACCTCTTGCGCCTGGTGCCTGGCGGCCCTAAAGGGAGTATGCCCGCTATAGAGCTCGTAGAGGATGCTCGCGATGGCGTACACGTCGACGGCGGGCGAGCGACGCAGCGCGGTGATATTGGGAATATCGCGGGTGAGCATTTCGGGCGCGGCATATGCCGGCGTGGCGTAGCGCCAAATGTCGGCGCGCTGCGTGAGCGTGTCGCTGCCCAGGGCCGGAACCGAGGAGCCCATGTCGACCAGACACGGCCTAAACGCCATTGTCCGCACCTGTTCGTCGATGCCGATCTCGTTGGTGCGGAACATGATGTTTGCGGGCGACAGGTCGCGGTGCACGAGCGGCGTCTCGAGATTCTGGGTCGACAGCAGCGTGCCCAGCACGGCACAGCCGACAGAGGCGGTGGCGGCACAGGTTACGCCCTCGCCGTCGTGCGGCAACATACTGGTCACTTTGTCGAGCGACGCGCCCTCGATCCACTCCATAAGGATGAGCGGCTCGCCTTGGCACGTGCCATAGCCATAGACGTGGGGAAATCCGCGCAAGTGCGACACGCGGCAGAGGTTACGGTATTCCTCAAAGAGCGCGGCAGTGTTTGCCAGGTGCATGGCGGATTCGTCTGCCGTGCGCAACGGGGTGCTGGTACCCAGTGAGCGCACGAGGGTATTGTCCGAGAGCACCTTGACGGCAAAGCGCTCGGCAGAGGTGTTGTGCGCCATGAGCACAAGGCCCGTGTTGCCGTGCGAGGAACGGTCGGCCGTGACCATGAGCGTCATAAAGCGGCGCTTGGCGAGTTCCTCGTCAGCGGGATTGACGGGGGCAGCGGTGTCGAACGATTCGAGCTGAAAGAGAACCGACGTTGAATCGGGCTGCGGAGTGGTATTTGCCATGGTGACCTTACTTTGAGGTGTCGCGGACGCGAGCGCACCGCTTCTTACCAAATAGACATTGTGCCCGGTACGCCATGTACGGCGCCGGGCACAATGCTAAATTGCGAGTTTCATGACCAAAAAACGGGTTGTGGCACCCAGACAAATGGTGTCGCTGTGCCACAGGGGGATGGGCGGGTACTCGACATCGGGCCTGCGCGTGTGGCGCGGCGGCTCGACGACGTGCTGGGACATGTCCGCACCCGAGATGAGCACGGTGCCGTTGGTAGAGCCCAGACCCTGCACGTACCAGTAGCCGTCCTTGGCAAAGACGCGTGCGTGGCGGCGCGAGACATCGCGGTCGACATCGGTGATGGCGCCGGTGCCCGTGGCGAGCGAGCCGATCACGGTGCCGCCCTCGCCCTCGTTGAGCGGATACAGGGGAGGCTTGGCGGCGTTGCCCACAATGCGGATAAGCCCCAGGCGCTCGGCATGCTTGACCTCAGGCTCGACGGCGGCGGTAAAGCCCTCGCCCACGCTGAGCTCGGTGGTGGAGAAGTGCCCGCCCATCTTGTCGGCGATGAGCGTCTCGGTCACCTGCACGGCGGCTTGCGGGTCGCACAAGCAGCCGCAAGCCACAAATAGCGTGACGAGCGGCAGGGCGCAGTCGGCGGCCGTGGTGCCAGGCGCGGCGATGCGGTCGCAGGCGTTGCGGTAGATACGGTCATCGAGCCCATAGGCGCTCAGAGACTCGCGCATGGCCTCGGCGGCATCGCCGCTGTAATGCTCTGCCACCATGGCGCGAGCCATCTCGCTGCCGCCGAGGTTGGCGATAAGGCGAGCGGTGATGTTTTGGGCCGTCTGGGTTAAATCGGCGAATAGCTCGGGGCGCGGGCGCTCAACCGGAGCGTGAACGACCTCGCGCGATAGGAAGGTGCGTTCGTCCACGCGGTCGCGTGGCGCTTTGCCGCCTGCCATAGGGGTGGAGCGCAGCAACATCCAGGCAGAATCACGGTTGGTGATCCCCCCGAACTTGCGCAGATCGTCGAACATGACGGAGCGCGGTGTCTCTCGATCCATTGGTCCCCTCCTTGCGGTTGTAGCACACGGGTCAAACTTGTATATAAGCGGACAATCTAATCTACTATATCCGATTGGGCGGACTAAAACATGCACGTCAACGCCGTCTTTACATTGCTATAAACGGGCTTGGGCGCAGGCGCTAGATAATCGCATCGAATTTGGGCATAACGCGCCAGTCGCCGGCGTCGTCGAGCACGCCCCATTTGCCGCTTTCGTTATCCTGTACAGGCAAAAAGACGTCGGACGAGGTATAGAAGATGTCGCCCATGGCGCGGAACTTAGGCTCGACCTGCCAGGCGCCGCTCACCGTCGAACAACCCCAAAGACCAGTCGCCTGGTCCTTGACGGGTGCCCAGCCGTTGGCAAACTCGCGCGCCTCGGCAAAGGTGGCGGAAAATGCGCGTGTGCCGTCGGGCAGGATATAGCCCCACGAGCCGTCGTCGAGCTGTACGGCGGCGCGGTTGCTGGCAAACCGATGGGCGGCCTTAAACTGCGGCTCGATCTTCCACTGGCCGTAGCCGTTGACGTAGCCCCAGGTGGTGCCGTCCTGTGTCGCGGGTCCCAAGCCGTTTGCCGAGTCCCAGCCCCCCAGGCCCCTAAAAGTCGGCGGCACGTCGTTGCGCTTGCCGGTCTTGATGTAGATGTAGCCCCAGCTGTCTTCTTCGTTGCTCGAGCGGTAGGGGACAAAGTTGCCCAGTACCATATCGCCCATGGCGTAGTACTTGGCATCGACGATCCACTTGCCCTGACGGTTAAGCACGCCCCAAAAGCTGGTCTGCGCATCTTGGGCGACGGCGCCATAGTCGTTGAAGGGTCGGGTGTCCGAGAACTGTGGCTCGATGGCCCAGTTTCCGTCCTGGTCGATGTAGCCCCACATGCCGCTCGAGGAATCGAGCGCGGCGGCGAGGCCAGCGCCGTAGAGTCGCATGTCGCTGTAGGTTGGCTTGACCTTCCATGCGCCGGTGTCGTCAATCAGACCCCATTTGCCATCGCTTTGGGCGGCGTAGCGCATCTCCACGCTGATGGTGTTAGATGACGAAGTGTCGTCCGGGGAATCGGAGTCACTGTCCTTTTTGCTTTTGGACGAGTTGTCGTCGCTGTCGGTGCCTGTCGCACTCGCGGTATCATTTCCGCTGCTCGAGTTGTGTGTGAGTAGGTAGGCGCCGCCACCGGCAAGTGCCGTGAGGGCAAGGCCGCCCGCTGCCAAAAAGACACGGCGCGAGATGGATGCGGCGGCCTTGGTTGCTGCGCCTACCGTAGGCGCCGCCGACGCTGCCGAGGTAAAGCCGGCAGGGGCGGAGGAGACGGAAGGGCCCGCCGCCGCACCACCGAAAATAGCGTTTTGGGCGACGGGGGCGGCGGTATCGGAGGCGAGGGACGCGGGGGCGTGCGTGCTCGGTGCCGCGGCCGTCGTCGGGGCGGCGGACATGGGCGCGGCGGCCGAGGCGACGGCTTCGGCACCATAGGCCGCCCGGGGGGTCTCGAGCACAACCGGTACGGGCAGATAGGGCGCGCGGTCCTGACCCTCATTGTCTGACGAGGTGCCTTCGGCGGCGCCATCGGATGCTGCTGTAAACGGGTCGACCGGAGCGGCGGCGTCGTCGTCCAGCGGAAACATGACCGGCTGCGCGGTGTCGAACGTGGCCGGCACGGGCTCGTCGACGCTTGTCCCCGGGCCGATATAGGTTGTCTGGGCGTCCATGGCCCCGCTGCCCCAGACCGGCTCGGGCGTGGGCCAGTCGCCCAGTTCGCTCGATTGCCAACGGCGCAGCAGGTCGAGCATCTGCTCGACGGAGGGACGCCGCTCCTGTTCGACGGCGAGTCCCGCCACGATGATGCTGATGAGCGCCTCATCGGCGGCAGTGCGGGCTTGCGGCACCTCAAAGGCCGTTTCGGTTTTGACGCGGTAGGGCGATGCGGCGCCCAGCGCTTGCAGGTTAAACGGGGTATGGCCGCAATACAGCTCGTAGAGCACACTCGATAGCGCGTAGATGTCGACGGTGGGGCTCAGACGTCTGGTCTCGATACCCGCGATATCGTGGGTGAGCATCTCGGGCGGCGCGTACTCGGGCGTGCCGCCACGCCAGACGTCCGCGCGCACGGTAAACGTGGGGTCGATGGGGTTGAGCGCCGTGGAACTGCCAAAGTCGATCAGGCGGATATCGAAGTCGAGCGTCGCGAGCTGGTCTTGGAGCGAGCGCTCGCTCGTGGCGATCATGATGTTGCGTGGCGAGATGTCGCGGTGGGCAACGCCCGTGTCCAGGTGCCGTACGTTATTGAGAATGGAGAGCACGGCCACGCCGATGGCCGCCACGGCATCGCCACGCACGCCGCCGTCCTCGTGGGGGAGCTGCGGGGTGATGTGTTTGAGCGTGGAGCCCTCGACCCATTCCATAACGATGAGCGGTTCGCCGTTGCTGGTGCCGTAGCCGTATACGCGCGGGAAGCCCTTAAGGTGCGAGACGGTGAGCTGGTTGCGATATTCCTCGAACAGCACGGCGCGCATGCCGGCGGCGATGCGCTCATCCGTGGTGTCGCTCACATGCAGGCGCTTGATGGCAAAGATCTCGCCGGCGGTGTTGGTGGCACGCTGGACTACGCCCGTGCCGCCCTGGCCGGCCTCGCTTTGGACGAGGAACATCGAGAAGCGGCGGCGCGATTCGTCGAGCTTGGTGGGATCAAAGGCAACCGCGGGCTCAAACGTGTCGAGTACGATGAGCTCCTGCTGTCCTTGATTGTCCATCTTCGCCCCCTTGGGTGTCGGTCGTGATGAGGCGCCGGCGGCAACGGCGCAATTGTCGTCCGCTTTCGCGCGCAATGTCCAATATTATGGCTAGTTTCTCTCATTCGCGGTTGCGGAGCTGTTGAAAAACACCTTTTTGCGTGCAGATGTGCTGCCGCTGTGCGATGATGGGCTCATTTGAGAGGGGCCCACCGCGCCCTTATACCTAGACGAGAAAGGACCCACCATGGGTTTTCTTGATGAGATGCAGGCATCGTTCGATCGTACGGCTGCGGATGCCAACCGTGCCCTGCAGGTTAACAGGCTCAAAAGCCAGATGAATGACGCCCTTAAGCGCCGCCAGCAGCTTGCCGGCCAGCTGGGTGCCAGCCTGTACGAGGCGACCAAGGACAACACCGAGCTGCGTCAGGGCCGCGAGGAGCTTTTTGACGGCATCGCCGCAATCGACAACGAGCGTGCTCAGCTTCAGGCCCAAATCGACGAGCTCGAGCGCCAAGCGCAGGCGGTGGCCTATGCTTCTGCATTTATCGATTGTCCGTTTTGTAACAACCGCCTGCAGCAGTCCGTCATGTTTTGCTCTGGTTGCGGTAAATCGATGGCCGAGATCCAGGCCGAGCTGGCTCGCCGGGCCCAGACGGCCCCCACGCCGGCCGAGGCTCAGGCTACTCCTGCCGATGGTGCGGCCGTGTGCCCCGCGTGCGGCGCGCCCGTGACCGAAGGCCATGCCTTCTGCATGAACTGCGGCCATAAGCTGGGTTAACCTGCGAGATTAGACCTCGACGGAGACGGCGAGGGCAAAGCCTTAAAAATAAGTTGAAAGTTGCGCAACAACTTTGCGGCAGCAGCGGTGAATATGGTCGTGCGGACCTCAAAGGCCTGCACGACCTGTTGTTTAATCCCAAGGAGGTATTCGATATGTTCTGCCCCGGTTGTAACGCCAAGATCGACGACGGCGCTCGTTTCTGCCCTGTTTGCGGCTATCAGATCCAGGCGGCGACCGCTGCCCCTGCGCACGCGGCCGCTCCGGCTCAGCCCCAGCATGCGCCTCAGCCCGCCCCCACGGCTCAGCCCACGCCTACCGTTCAGCCCCAGCCCGGCCCCGCCTTTGCCACGGCACCCGCCATGCACGCGGCGGCTCCCGTCTCTGCCGTACGCCCGGCCCTGTCCATTACCCGTATCATTCCCTGCGTACTCGCGATTATCGCCATCATCCTCTCCTTTATGCCGTGGTTTAGCGTCTCGCCCGAGGCGGTGCAGGCCTCGAGCTATGCGAGCCAGGGCGCCAATTTCTTGAGCCAGCTCGCCGGTCAAGGCACCGACTATTCTTCGAGCCTGGGTTTTGACGCGAACTATAACGTGTGGGACTTGGGCAAGGCCGGCGAGGTCGCCGCCACCTACCAGAGCATGCACGATTCGGCCTCCGATTTTGCCAGCTCGCTGAGCGACTCCTACTACGGCGATGGCTATTCCGACTCGGGCCACGGCCGTGTCGTGGGTATTACCAACCCCAACTACGGCGAGGTTTCCTCCGGCGGCATTGCCTTTATCTCGATGGCCGTCACCGCCTTTTGGGCTCTTGGCATGCTCGCCACGATCGCCGGTATCGTGCTCTACCTCACCCGGGGTTTAAAGGTCGTGCTGCCCGCCGGCTGTGGCCTCATGGTGCTCTCGGTGCTGGCCTTTGAGCTGCCGTACACCAACATGATGAGTACTATGATGGGTACTTTTGGCTCTGCGGCGACCACCCCCATCTTTACGGCGCTGTTTGCCATTGCCGCCGCCGCGCTCACCTTTGTGCTGCGCGAGCAGGCCGCTCCGGTGGCCCGCTAAGGGACCGGCAAAAGGGTCCGGCGTGCGAGACAACTCGATACCGCAACCCGGCGCGGCCGCGGACATCGTCCCCGGCCGCTTTTTTATCGACGGTTGTCCTCGTTGAACAGGCAAAACAAAAAAGTTTCGCCTTTTGACAATGTTGCGCAACAACATTTGAGTTGTTGCCTTCATGGTAGTAGTAGCAAAGAAAGGTAGGTGCTTAACAAGATGGATCAGACGACCGAGAACAAGAACATCGCGACGGCTTCGGTCGACGCGAAGGTTCGTATGATCGCTAGACTGGCCGGCGTCGACGGGCTCAAGCTCGTCACGAGCGCTCAGGGCGGCTCACAGGTCTTTGTCGGTTCCTGTACGGCGGACGGTCTGCGTGGCACCTCGTGTTCATTCAAGCTCATCCGCGGCGATATCGCTCATCTGCGCCGCCAGGTGGATTTCTTCCGCCGCGTCCTGGACGTGCAAGCCGATGCCGGTGGCACCCTCACGCCGTCCTCGCACGGTCTGGCGCGCGTGCTCTTTCACGAGCTCGTCGCCCTTCCCGGTGACGATACCGTCCTTGCCGTGGTGACCGTCATGGTCCCGGGCGTGTCGCTCGCCGACGTGGTTCGCACCTGCGCCACGGGCGTACGCAGTCTCTCGTTTGCCCAGATGCTGCTGCTTGTGTCCTCGTGCTTTGGCGCGCTGGCGCAGGCCCAGGAGGCGTTTGGCGGCGCGTTTGTCCACCAGGACCTTAAGCCCTCCAACATTGTGTTCGAGAGCGATCCGTTCGATGTGGCTTCCGACCTTTTGGGTGAGATTCCCCAGGCCGCCCTTATCGACCTGGACTATTCGTTCTTGGACGAGGAGGGCGCTTACTGGACCGGACCGCACGGAACGCCGGGATACCTTGCGCCCGAGCTGCTGATGGGCGAGGCCAAGGCCCGCCACGCCCATCCTGCGTCCGACGTGTTCTCGCTCGGTGTCCTTGCCCATGAGGCGCTCTGCGGCAGCCTGCCATATTTAGCGGGTGCCCCCGATGCTGGTGCCTGCGGTAATGCCTGGAGGAACTTTTTCGAGGCTTGCCAGAGCGCGGGGACGAGCGCCATCGCGGTTGACGAGGGTCTTCCGGACGACGTTCGCGGCGCCATCAGGGCCTGCCTGGCGGACGATCCCGCTGCACGGCCGCTGGCTTCGCAGGCGGCCGCCGCGTTTGACGATCTTGCCCGTCGCCACGTGCGGCTCAAGGGCGATTTTATCGGGGATCGGCACGTGATGGATGTGGTGACACCGGTCACGCTGTTGTAGGGGCCGCCGACCGGCGGCAACGTTGAGTTACTGGACTGTTCCCAAGGTGTTGTGCAACAGTATGGGAACACGGCGACCTCTAGAGTTGAGGTCTCCGGGGGAGTTAGGGAAGGGGCCTCATGGCGAGTTCCTCTCAGGATTGCGATTGTGTTCACGATCACGGCTGGGACAGTGCGTTCTATCGCTTTGCCGAGAGCATCAGGGACCTGACGTGCGGCGGTTGCAACCACAAGCACATCTACGCGCTTGTAGGTACCCGCGGCAGGTATATCAACCATACCAACCCCATCGTGCGCAAGCGCACCGCGGCGGCCCTGTCGCGTCTGATGCACTCGAGTCGCTATGCGGCAGATATGCGCAAGGGCTATGCCGACGACAGCTCGGTGTTCTCGCAGGCTGCAACCTCGCTTATCGAGATGCTGCGCAATGCGACCGATCTGGACGACGCGGGGCTGTTCGATTATGTGCTCCACACGTCGTGGCCCGAGCTGCTGCGCGGCTTGGAGAGCGAGCGTCGCGCCGGTCGCGAGATCGATCCGCTGCGCATGGCATGCGAATCGCGCGAGGTCGTGCGGTGGGGCGAGCAGCAGGTCGCCTGCGGGCGAGCGCCGCTTGCTGAGCTCTTGGCCGCCTGTTTTCGTACCATGGCCTTTGGATGCCTGGACGACCGTTTTGCCCGCACGCTGTGCTCCCGTACGCCCCAAGAGCTCCAAGAGCCGTCCGATACGGGCGACGAGCGGGTGCAAGACGGCGCCTGCCTGGTGCGCGTTGCCGACGGGGACGACCCATGCATTTTGGGCGTGTGGTGCGTGGACGCGGACCGGCCTTTCTCGATTGGTCGGTTTAGCAGCTGCGATGCGATCGAGGCCGACCCGGTAGTCTCGCGCCTGCACTGCCGTGTGTTTATGCTCGACGATACCTGGTTTTTAGAGGATGGCGGGAGCACTCACGGCACGCGCGTCCTGCGCGATGCGGGCGGAGGCCCTACCTGCGTCTTCGATAGCGGGGAAAGCGACGGGCCACGGACGTTCCCGCTGGAGTTCGGCGACCGTATTGTGCTCGCCGGCCGGAGTACCTATTGGTTTTGCGCGCGTGACGCGCATGTTCTGACGATTGGTTAGCGAAATGGAAAAACGAGTTATTCAACAGCGTGACGGTTCTATGGCGCTTGGTTACGTAGTCGCTGACCAGCGTCAGCTCGACAAGCGTCTCTACGAGGCCGTGACCGCCGGCAACGTAGGCTGCCTGCTGCCCGGCGCGCTTATGCGCTATCCCGACGGCGTGCTCGAGATGCGCTATCGCCTGGCTGGTGAGACCCTGGAGCAGCGCTTGGCGCGTCCCTTCGACGGCATCGAGACCTGTGAGCTGCTCGAGAGCATCTCCAACACGTTCGATACCCTGGTCGCCTCGCAGTTGCCGCTTATGAACCTGCGCTTTGCGCCCGACGAGGTGGTTATGGATGCCTCCGGCACGGGTTGTCGCTTTGTGTTTTTGCCGCTGGTTGGCCTCACGCCCAACCTGGACGCCGTCCGCGCGTTCTTTGAGCAGGTCGCCGCATCGATGAAGCCGTCCGACGATATCGCCGAGAACGCCTTATCTTCGTTTGCCGCCTTCTTTAAGAAGTCCGGCCCCTTCGACATCTTGGGCTTCTCGCGCCACCTTAAGCAGGTGAGTGCGAGCGCCATGCTCATGGATGCCGGCACTACGGTGCTCGACGGCGGCGACGATCACGGCACCACGGTGCTCGACGATGATGAAGATCTGGGTAGCGTCGCCCCCGGTCCCGTGCTGGGAACGGTGGCTCTATCCGATCTGGAGGACGAGCCGATTTCTTCTACCGAGCCCGCGCCTGCTCCCACGCCGCAGCCTGCCCCCACGCCCGAGCCGCAGCCTGAGCCGGAACCGGAGCTTGAGCCCAAGCTGGAGCCTGAGCCGGAACCGGAGCCTGAGCCCAAGCTGGAGCCTAAACCCAAGCCGGAGCCCACGCTCGAGCCCGCGTCCCAGGACGAGGACGATCTGGCCGACGCACCCATTGCCCAGTCCCGTCAGGATCGCACCGGCGTGCTCAATCCCATCGACTTTAAGGTCGCCGAGGGCTACGAGTCGCTGTTCTCCAAGGACACGGTCGAGCGCCATGGTTCCCATACGCACGCCGCCAAGCCCGCGCCCAAGCCGGCGCCTAAGCCCGCTCCCAAGCCCGAGCCGGCTCCCGTGACCGCTGCGACCGTTCGCCATCTTCGCTTCTTCCTCACGCGCATTACCACCGGCGAGCGCTTTGAGGTTCGCGGTCGTCGCTTTGTGGTGGGCAAGTCCAAGCACAGCTCGTTTATGGTCAAGGGTTCCACGACGGTTTCGCGTAGCCATGCGATCTTTGTCACCGGTCCCGACACCTGCACGATCGAGGACGACAACTCGCGCAACGGCACGTTCGTCAACAACGAGCGCATCGACCCGGGCTTCCCGGTCGAGCTCGTCGACGGCGACACCGTGCGCATGAGCGATGAGAACTTTGCATTCGAGGTCCAGCCCGCCTAAGGGCAGCGATCCTCGCTTTGATGATTGAGAGAAAGGAGCGCAGATGCTATTTGAAGGGGCCGGTTATTCCAATGTCGGCCGAACGCGCGAATCCAACCAGGACAGCTACCTGATCAAGGTCGCCTCCACTCCCGTGGGCGATGTCGCTCTGGTCGCCGTCGCCGACGGCATGGGTGGTCTTGAGTGCGGTGAGCTCGCCTCGGCTGCCGTGATCAACATGCTCTCGGACTGGTTTGACAACAAGCTGCCCGTGGCCCTGGAGGCCATGGAAAGCTCTGTCGGCGGTTTTGAGAGCTTTGTCGATGGCCAGTGGGGCGGCCTGGTTCAGGACATGAACATGGCGCTGATCCGTTACGGCATGGCCGAGCACATGAATCTGGGCACCACGCTCACTGCCATGCTCGCCATCGGTGGCCGCTATTCCATCGTGCACGTGGGCGACACGCGCGTCTACGAGCTCACTGAGTCACAGACCAATCAGCTCACGGTCGACCAGACCTTTGTGCGCCGCGAGGTCGAGGCCGGCCGCATCACCCCCGAGGAGGCCCTCACGCACCCGCGTCGCAACGTGCTGCTGCAGTGCCTGGGCTCCACCAAGGAGGTCGTGCCCGATCTGATTCATGGCAACCTCGATCGCGATGCCATCTACCTGCTGTGCTCCGACGGCTTCCGCCACGTACTCACCGACACCGAGCTTCGCCGTCGCCTGGGGCCCGACACCCTGGACGCCAATGCCTGGGATGCCGAGCATCGTCGCGGCGCCTATGCCGCCTGCACCGCAGCCGACCTGGACCGCGAGGAGCAGGAGGGCTTTGAGCCCGGTTGCGTCACGCAGCGTATTGCCGACACGGCCAAGCTCGTCATGGATCGCAAAGAGGCCGACAACGTCACCGCGCTCGTGCTGCGCGTTCAGGCTCAGGGAGGTCGATAGCCCATGCCGTCTACCAGAAGCAGGCGAGAGGTCGACGCGCGCCGTAAGCGCGTGGGCGACGTTATCAAGGGCCGCTATAAGATTCTGTCGGTGATTGGCAAGGGCGGCATGAGCCGCGTCTACCTGGCCGCCGACCTGCAGCTCACCAACAAGCAGTGGGCTGTCAAAGAGGTCGACCGCAACGCGACTGACCCCACCGGCCGCCCCATTGAGCAGTCCCTGGCCAGCGAGGCCGAGCTGCTTTCCAAGCTCGACCACCCCAATATCGTCGACATCGTCGATATCGAAAAGACCGAGGACTTCATCTACGTCATCATGGACCACGTCGAGGGTACGTCCCTGGCCGACGTGGTGCGCCGCGAGGGCCCGCAGTCCGAGGAGGACGTGCAAAAGTGGATGCTGCAGGTGTGCGATGCCTTGGGCTACCTGCACCGTCAGGACCCGCCCATCGTCTACCGCGATATGAAGCCCTCCAACATCATGCTGCACCCCGATGGCTATATTAAGCTGATCGACCTGGGCGTGGCGCGCGAGTACAAGGACGAGGCCCGCAAGGACACCATCGCCTTTGGTACCACGGGCTACGCCGCGCCCGAGCAGTACGGCAAGGCCCAGACCGACGCCCGTACCGATATCTACGGCATCGGCGCCACCATGTGGCACCTGCTGGTGGGCGAGGCGCCTCCGGTGGAGTTCCCGCTGCCCAACGTTCACACCAAAAACGAGAACGTGGGCGAGGGCTTTGCCGACGTCATCATTCCCAAGTGCTGCGAGCTCGAGCGCGCCCGCCGTTATCAGGACTGCGACGAGCTGGCCGCCGACCTCGAGATCTACAAGGAGCTCACCCGCGAGTTCCGCGATAAGCAGGCTCGCAAGGTCAAGGCCTTCTTTGGCTGCATTATCGCGTGCGTGGTGTGCCTGGCCGTGGGCATCGGCAGCATGGCGCTGCGCGAGTCTACGATCACCGAGAAGTTCGACTACCAGATGAAGCTCGGCCGCGACCAGACCCAGTCGGCTCCCGAGAAGGCCGAGCAGGCCTACCTCGCCGCCATTGGCTACCGTCCGGGCGACGTCGAGGGCTACGAGGGCCTCATCGATGCCTACAAGGCCGATGGCTCCTTCACCACCAAGGAGAAGGCGCAGCTCGACGACGTGTACCAGCAGAACCTGACCGAGCTCGAGAAGTCGAGCAGGTTCTCGGAGCTGTCTTACGAGATGGGTCGTCTGTACTGGTACTTCTACTCCTACGGCGGCAGTAAGGACGACGAGGACGCCAACCGCACCACGCGTATCAAGGCGTCTGCCGAGTACTTTAAGAACGCCGCGGAGGATTCGTCGTTCGAGAACCACGACAAGGCCAAGATCTACAACGGCATTGCCCAGTTCACGACCAAGATCGCCATCGCGGTCAAGACCGACGACGATTCCGATTCCATGTACAAGGAGTATTGGGGCAACCTGGAGGACCTGGCCGACGAGATCGCCAGTGAGTCCAACGAGACGGTGCGCCTGGACAGCTATGCGCTGATCTCCAACGCCATGGAGACCTACATGGATAAGTTCAAGGCCGCTGGCATTAAGAAATCGCAGGCCGAGAAGCTGTACAAGAAGGTCGATGCGGGTCTTAAGGCCGTCTCGCCCAAGGACGATGACGCCGAGCAGCGTCGCGATGAGACCATCCAGCGCCTGGAGAACGAGGTCCAGCGCAAGATCACCACGGTGTATTCCAACGCCGTCGTCGCCGAGGATTAAGGAGGGGCGAACATGGAAAACGTGTACTTCTACGTATCGATCGCCGCGTTTGTTCTCGCGGCCGTGCTCGCCGTTGCCGCGGTGGTTGTCTTTGTAAAGATGGATGTTCTCAACGCCATCCGCTTTTTGCAGGGCAAGCGCGTACCTACTTCTGGTGAGTCTTCGCGTCGCCGCACGACGCGTGGCTTGCGTGGCGCCGGCGCCAAAAAGTCCGGCAATCCCGCTCGCACTGTGCTTGACGGACCCGACGGCGACGACCGCGTGACCGACATTGCGCACGAGGGCCCCGAGGGCGACGACAACCTGACTACGGTGGTCGCGCCCATCAGCGACGAGCCCGCATCGGCGCGTCACGCCAAGGCGCATGCCGCACAGGTGGAGAAGGATGTCCGCGTCGAGAACGATGACGAGGGCTTCGCCGGCAGCGAGACCCCGACCGAGGTTTTGACCGAGGACGACATGGAGACCGAGCGCCCGACCGGTATGCTGGTTGAGGAGGAAGAGGAGTCTGAGCGTCCGACCGGCGTACTTACCGAGGACGAGGATGAGGAATCTGAGCGTCCGACCGGCGTGCTGGTGGAGGACGACGAAGAGTCCGAGCGATCCACCGGCCTGCTCACGGAGGAGGACGAGGAGTCCGAGCGCGAGACGGGTCTGCTCGACGAGGCCGACGAGGACTCCGAGCAGGAGACCGGTCTGCTCGACGAGGCCGCCGAGGCGTCCGAGTCCGAGACCGACGTACTCAGCAGCGGCGATGTTTATGAAAACATCGGTTCACAAGGTGTTGCTCAACACGAGGATGACGGATTCCGCTTCATACTCAAACAGAATGTGATAGTAGTCCATACCGATCAATCTATCGATAGGTTCTACGACTAGGGAAGGAAAAGCGAACGATGTCTATGTTCGATAAGCTTAAGGCGTACTCACGCAAGCCTGCTGCCGTGATCCTCGCCGCCGTGATGGCCACCTCGACCATCCCCACCACCCCGATCGCCCAGGCAGTGACCGCCGCGTATGCCGCGGAGAGCACGCAGGGGCAGTCGGCGAAGGGCACCGAGACGAAATCTGGCCATCATTCTTCCGCTGCAGCTGAGGTTTATCAGGGTTCCCCCGCTATCCGCTTTATCTACGATTCATATGCAACGGATGGCCAGAAAACAGCTGACTATTTCCTTAGTAAGTCTGAGGCGGCCGAAACGGCAAAGAAAACAATTCAGGAAGCGATTCTTAGCGGCAAGAGCGCCTATACCACCGAGATTATGCACGCCGCAATTGACGACGCCTTCAATAACCACATTCCCGAAGGCCAAATTGTTGCCAGCAAAGATGACGTTTTAGTTGATTACTCGAGCATCAAGATTGAGGATGTTCAAGTTGATGCCGTAAAGTTGCTCAGCGCTGATGCCGGTTTTTCGGTTGATTCCGCTGATGGCGGTTGGAAGATCGCTGCTCCTGAGGAAAACCTTGCCGACGCGCAGATTGGCATAAACATTAAGTCCGTTAAGTTTTCGTATAACTTTACGTATAAATACACGACTAAGAGCGATGAGCAGAAGCCTAGCAATCCGGGTACCGGTGGCGACACGGGCTCTACCTCTGGGGAAAATGGAGGGGCGGATGCTGCGGGCCAGGCCCTCGTTAACGAAGACGCCACTCCGACGACCCTTAACGGTGAGGTAAAGGGCAACGTGCTCACGGCTGAACAGAAGGATTTAAACGGACTTTTTGTCGATGGCTATCTGTTCAGCGAGGACTACTGGCGATTCGTGGGAACAAATCTTCCCAGCGTTAAGGCTGATCCCGTCACACTTACGTATGGTGCTAACGACAATCCTGTCGCCACGATTGCTGATGTCGATGGTGCCCATTCTGGGCAGCTGAACGCTACGTTCGAAAATGGCAAGAAGACCACCGAGAACGATTATTACAAGGCCGATCTGGTTAATGAAGATGGTGCTTGGAAGGTAAAGTTCACCCCCAAGAAGGTCTTCTCTGCTGCTGAAAACCCGGACGGCGTGAGCGTTAACGTTAAATGGGCTTACCCTGATGGCACTGCTATCGATGGCGTCCAGACTCCTGTGACGGTCAGCGCAATCAATAAGTGCCCGATTGACAAACTGTCGCTGCCCGGTGACAAGGATGGTAAATACGCCTATCGTATCAAGGACGCGCAACAGAAGAGGATTCTGAAGGACGCTAATGACGCCGTTAAGCAGGCGGTTAAGGCCATTGACGGAAAAGAGCCGTCCGAGAACTACTACTCTTCCGTTGAGCTTGATGTTGACGCTAAGGGCGCAGCGAATAGCAGTACTGCTCTCACCTTCACCGTCAATCCAGACGAGAAGGCTGTGGCCGAATACGCAAACTTTAATGTAACGGATGTTCCTACCGCGAATATCGATGCTGTTGCAAGCGTTGCTTGGGAAAAGACTGATCTAGTCGTCAAGTCTGATAATGGCGGCTCTAATTCAAAGCTCTCCCATGAGGATTATAAAAACGGTACTTGGCTTAACGGTAACGGTGCGGACCATGACGGTAAGGTGACGGCTAGTTGGACAGACTATGCGCTTTCCGACGAAGTCCCGACTGAGATGTCCAAGCTGGGTAACAACCTCGAGATGAACATGAAGGAGGGCGTCTCTGAGAATAACCAGATGTATGCTCTCGATAGCGACGGAGTCGTTACGCTCGTTACCGGCATCTGCTACCGTCGTGATACGTGGGCTCCCGTGGTCATGTCTGCGGCTGTTTCGAATAAGGAGAACATCCGTCCCAAATCAATTACCAAGAAGCTTGAGGCTGACCATAAGTACGTCACGAAGAATCTTCAGGTTGCCGTGAATATTGTCGATTACGGCAACAATTCGGATAAGTCTGGCCTTAAAGACGACTCTGTAAAGATGAACTATAAGTTCGGAACGAATGACCGTAGCGATACAGGAAACGATCAGGAGGCCAAACCGGACTCCTCCAATAAGGGCACTTTTGTTTTCGATTTGTCCAAGTACGGCGCGAATCAGCGTATCAACTCCAACAACATGAAGGTCAGCGCATACGATAACGCCGGCAATCATATCGACAACATGAGCGTCCTTAAGGCAAAAACGCCGATGGAGTACCTCGAGCTTGTTCAGAATGCTGACGCTCCTACGGTTGCTGCAGCCTTCGACAACAATAACGTTCAGCGCGAAGTCAACGGTCGCGGGTACTACAACGCCAACCGTACTTTCACTGTCTCGGTTACTGACCCCTTCTTCAAGTATGTTCAGGACTATGATCCGAATCAGGTTATCGCGACGCTTGAAGACGGCGGAGAAACGACCACAATTACCCCTGGCATGCTCACTCGTTCGAATGGGGACACGTGGACCTATTCCTACACCTTCGGTGCTAAGGGCGATGCGGACTGCAAGGTTTCTGCGGTTAACTACGCAAATCTTGCTGGCATTTCGGCTGCCTCTAATTTCTCTGGCGACACCTTCACTATCGATAAGACCGCTCCTAAGCTGAACGTGTCTTGGAACACTGAGGCTGCTCAGAACGGTAAGTATTACAACGCTGCTCGTACGGCTACCATTACGGTTGAGGAGCACAACTTCGATCCGAATCTGTTCAAGATCGAGGCTCCCGTCTCTGCCGGCAACGGCGACGAGGCTACTCCTGCCCAGATCGGTGGCTGGACCAGCAATGGCGATACCCACACCGCTACGGTGACCTTCCCGGGCCAGGGCGTCTACACGCTCTCCGTCTCCGGTGAGGACCTGGCTTCCAACAAGTCCGAGTCCTACACCTCGCCTGAGTTTGTGATCGACACCATCAAGCCCAAGATCGACATCCAGAATGTCGTCAACCGCACGGCCTACGCTGGTGAGGTCGCCCCGACCGCTGCCGTTCACGACACCAACCTTGCTGATGGCACCTCCATCGATGTTTCCAAGATCAGCTACCCGCTGTCCAAGGACGATCCGAACCCCTATGCGGGCGCCGCGATCAACACCTCGGCTACCGACAAGTCCGTGAGCTACCTCAACCCGGCCAAGACCAAGGGTAACGACGGCGTCTACACGCTGACCGTTCAGGCCGTCGACCTTGCTGGTAACACCGAGTCCGAGGCTGTCACCTGGTCGGTCAACCGCTTTGGTTCGACCTACGTCATCTCCGATAACACCGGCAAGATGCTCGACCAGTACCTCAAGAGCGCCAAGACCACCGATGTTAAAGTGACCGAGATCAACCCGTCCGGCCTTGATGACAACAAGACCTCCGTCGAGTTGACCCGCGACACCAAGAACACCACGCTCAAGAGCGGTGACAACTACACCACCGATGCCGACACCACGAGCGGCTGGAGCGAGTACAACTACACCGTTAGCAAGTCCAACTACGACAAGGACGGCGCGTACCGCGTGCTGTTCCACAGCGAGGACGCTGCTGGCAACTCCTCCGAGAACACCATGGAGGGTAAGAACGCCAAGAAGTCCGGCGCTGCGGCCGAGATCAACTTCGCCGTTGACGACACCGCGCCCATCGCTTCCTTCGTCGACCTTGCCTCCAACGGTAAGTACGAGGAGTCCTCGCACAAGGCCAAGGTGAGCTTCGAGGACAACCTCAAGCTCTCGAAAGCCCAGATCAAGGTGAACGGCAAGACCGTGGCCACCTTTACGGCCGACCAGCTCGAGAAGAGCCCGATCCGCGAGTTCACGCTCGACGGCAGCTCCTCTAAGCAGGACGTCACCGTTGTCGCTTGGGACGCCGCGGGCAACAAGTCCAAGGAGCTTAAGGCTACGGGCGTGCTCGTCACCAACGACTCCTTCGTTCTGTGGATGAACAACCTGCCGCTTATGGTTGGCACCATCGTCGCGATCGTCGTTGTCGCCGGCGGTATCTACCTGGTTGTCGCCAAGAAGCGCAAGGAGAACGAGGAGAAGTAAGCTCTTCGCAAGACGCTTGTGCATCTGTGAGCTTTACGGCGCCTTGCCCCACTGCCGGGCGGGGCGCCGTTTTTGTTAGGAAAGGATTGATCGATGGATTCCAAACAGGCACGATGCCCGTTTTGCGGACAGCCGGTCGATGAGGGAATGCGGCGCTGCCCGTTTTGCGGAGCGCCGTTGAGCGCGGGTGACGATACGCCGGCGCCGAGCCATGCCGCGCCTGTGGGTTCGCATGCTGACGACACTCGTACTGCCGGGGCGGACCATACGGCTGCTACTGGGGCGGATCCTGTTGCCGAATCTGCTGCCGTGCCTGCCCCGAAAAAGCATGGGCATTGGTTTGCGAAGGCGCCTGCGTCGGTTGCTGAGCCTGCCGCCCAGGCACCGGCGGGGGAGGACGCGCTGTTCTCGCTTGATGATCTGGATGGCGACTCGGGCGTAAACCCCAATGCCTCCGCCGGTAAGGGTGCCGCAGCTCCGCGCATGACGCCTCATCTGGATAATGCGCGTGTCGCGGTTCGCAAGCCACTGGTAAAAAAGATTGCGATTGCCGTTGCCGCCGTGCTGGTTGTCGCGGTGGTCGTGGGTGTTGGTCTTGCCTGGAAGGGCGACCAGGACCTCAAGCGCGAGGCACAGCAGGTTTCGACCGAGAAGAAAAAGTCCGAAAGCAAGCTCGACCTTATGGGCGGCGACCGCAAGGTTAAGGCGCAGGCCAAGGAGGGCCTGGGCGGCGGCGACATGGTGTGCGACGGCTCGTACCTGTACTGGTCGGACGGGTCGCATATTTTGGCGCGCAAGGCATCGGGCACCAAGGCCGTGGATGCGACCGTGCTTACCAAGGCTACCGCGAAGCACCTGAACGTTTGCGATGGCGACCTGTATTATGCGGATGGCGCCAGCGTTATGAAGATCGAGGACGTTGCCGGGTGCGCCAAGCAGGCGAACGGCAAGGGCAAGTCCAAGGTTAAGGTTAAGACCGTGGCGACGCTCGAGGGCGATGTCGCCGGCTTGGTCGTGCGTGACGGCACCGCTGCCGCCATGACGCTCAAGGACGGCAAGGCGTGCGTGTGGCGTCTCGACGACGCCGCCGCGCACCTTGTGGCCGCGCAGCCCGCTTCGAATGCCTGGCTGTTTGGCGACAGCTCGCACTGCGATTTGGTTGTTGCCACCGACACGGGCTGGACCGTGTGCGAGGCGACGCTTGGCGATGTCTCCTCTGTCGGCGAGATTGCGCTTGAGCAGGAAGATGCCGAGGCAGAAGCCGAACATCCGCAAGAGACGCATGGCCCCTTTGGCTCGTATGTCGCCGGCTCCGAGCAGATCAAGAATGCCTTCTTTAGCGAAGGGACGCTCTATGCCGTGCTGACGAGTTCCGACGGCCATACCACGCTTTCGCGTTGCACCCAGGGCGGTACGTTTAGCTCCTTTGATGCCTATGCCGATGCGGGCTGCCTGTGGGCGAACAGCCACGGCTGCGCGCTGGTGCGCTCGGGCGGTGAGCTTGGTTGGATTGACGCGAGCTCGGGCCTCTCGAGCGACTATGACAAGGTTGCGGATAAGGCCGGCGTTGACCTCAATCCCTCGAAAACGGCGCTATGGCTCAACGGTACGACGCTGTTTGTGGCGGATAATAGTGGCAAGTCCTCTACGCTTTGGGCGCTCGACACTGCGGCCGATGCCCCCAAGCTCGTTAAGATCGCACGTTAAGGCGCCCGGCGCCGGAAAGGACCCATCATGTTTTGTGGTCACTGTGGATACAATAATCCCAATACCAGCAAGTTTTGCTTAAAGTGCGGCTCGGAGCTTGCCAAGTACATGCCCGGTGGTGCTTCTGCTGCCGCCGGGGCGACGCTTCGCACTCCTGCACAGCAGCAGCGTCCCGCACAGGCTGCGGGCGCGCCCGCGGCTCCGGTCGTACAGCCCGGCATGGGCGCACAACGTCCCGGCGCGGCTGCGATGCCGCAGGCGGCCCGTCCCGGCATGGCTCCTATGGGCCAACCTGCGATGCCCCAGGCCGGTCGCCCCTTTGCCGGTGCCTATCCTCAGCAGCCGGCACAGCGTCCTGCACGCGCTTCGCACAACCGTCCGTCCAATATTCCGGATGCCGGTCCTGCCGTGCGCCCCGGTTCGCATCCCGTTGCGGCTTCCTCTGCCGCTCCTGCTGGCGCCAACGGCAGCGTGGTGATTCCCCGCGGCCCCATGGCCGGTGCTAACCAGTCAGCTGGCGCCTACAGCCAGCCCAACGCGGCCTATGACCGTCCCAGCACGGGCGTGACGGTGCTCGACGCGCTTATGGCGTCTTCGGATCATCCGTCGTCCTCCGAGCTGCCGCGCATTGCCTCAGATGTGCCCCGCTCTGCCTATGGCCCGCGCATGACGCTTGTCCGTGAGCGCGGCACCCGCTACGAGATTACTGAGTTCCCCGCCACGGTGGGCAAGGGCTCGGCGGCAAACGTCCGCATCGAGGGCAACACGGCTATCTCGCGCGTGCATCTGCTGGTGCGCTACACGGGTCAGTGCTTTGCCGTGGAGGACAAGAACTCCACCAACGGCACGTGCATCAACGATAACCGTCTGGAGCCCGGTGAGCTCGTTAAGATTAAGAACGGCGACAAGGTCAAGATGGCCAACGAAGTTTTTACGGTCGAGATTCGTTAACGGATAGCGGTTTTGACCAGGTAAAACTTTGCGGATGAGCGTCGGCAGGTAAAAAACTTGACGCCGATTTTATTGTTGCGCAACAACTTTTGATATTTTAGGTAGATGATTCTAACCGTCAAAGGTATTCGAGCGGTGGCGTATTCGAATCCAGCCGCTCCCTTAAGAAAGGGGAATGAAATGTTCTGTCCTCACTGTGGTTCCCAGCAGCCCGATGGCGCCGTCTTTTGCGGCAACTGTGGCCAGTCTATAGTCGGTGCTCCCTCTGCGCCGCAGCCGGCTCCTGTCAGCCAAGCCCCGGCTCCGCAGCAGATTGCGCCGCAGCCCGCGCCGGTGCAGCAGTCGTTCGCTCAGCCTGCGCCTGCCGCTCATCACGGGTTTGGCAACGCCGGCTCCAGCTTCCAGAGCACGCTGACGGCGGCTACGGGCTTTGGCAAGCGCTCGCTCGCCATGCTGGGCGGCGCCGTGGCGTCATTCGTGTGCATGTTCCAACCGTGGATCGCTATGCCTTGGATCGGTAAGGCGCTCGACTATGCCGCCAACCAGGCTGGTTCCGATGACTACGGGCTCAATAAGACGGCGATTACCTCCGCTAAGGCGCTTGTTAACAATGCATTCGATATGCCCCACGTGTTTAGTCTTTCCGGTGCGTTGCGTGACTTTTCTACGGGCATTAACAATCTTGCGATGCAGATTAACTCGTATAGCGCCTCGGCGGGCGCTCAGGCTCAACAAGCTGCCGGCTCACTCGGCCTGGTTGCCAATGTCCTCACCGTTCTCTTTGTGCTGTGGGTTGCCTGTGTGGTGGCTATAATCGCCGGCGTTGTGATTAAGTTTCTCAAGAAGCAGGATGTTGTCCTGTTTGCCAGCCTGGGCGCCTCTGCAGTTCTTTCGCTTGTATGCATTATCGGCGCGCTGGTGGCAAATGGCCAGATTGACGGTGCGTTAACCCAGATGCTCGCTTCGAACGGTGGTTCAAGTTCTTTTGCCGCCATTACGTCCATCAAGCCGTTCCTGGCCCCGGCTTATGGCGCAGTCCTTACGCTGATCTTCTCGATTGCCGGCTTGGTGAGCGCGTTCGTCCTCAAGGAGGACTAATTTCGTCGATACGCCTGCTGGCGGGCTAGACTCGGCCTCGCTTGCGGGAGACTATCGTAGGCCCTGCGGATCTTCCGCGGGGCCTTTTGCTGTGAGGTGGCAATTGTTGCGCAACGTTGTTACCGGGGCGCGGGTTACACTCTGAGTAACGGAATTGTTGTAAGGGAGAACCTTATGTTTTGCACTAAATGCGGTTCGTACGTGCCCGACGGCCAGCGCTTCTGCACCAGCTGCGGCGCCCCTATGGAGGAGTTTGGGCCCGTTGATGCTACTCCGGCGCAGCCGACGTACCGGCAGCCTGGTCAGACGCAGCAGGGCTATGGACAGCCGGCTTCTGTAACAGGCGCCAGCGACTTGCCGCCCTATATGCCGCCGGTCGACGTACCGGGTGTCTGCGACATGGGCGTAGGCGGTCCTGGTCCGCAGCGGCCCAAGAAGAACGGCAAGAAGGCTGCGTTGATTACGGTTGGTGTACTGGTGGCTATCCTTGCGGGCGGCGGCACCGGCTATTACTTTAGCGTGTATCGCCCGCAGCAGGCCGAGCTCGAGCGCATCGAAAAGAAGAAGGAAGAAAAGGCCATCAAGCACTCCAAGCACCCAGTGCGCATCACGGCGACCGGCATGCAGTGGGATACCGATACCGGCGCCACTAAGCTACCGGTGCATGTGACGGGAACCGATGTTGACGGCAAGGACGTCGACACGGTTTTTTACGTCGATAGCGACGGCAACGGCATCAAGCTCATGCAGGGCAGCTACAGTCTTACGGTGGCTGCCTCGCCTCTGGGTGCCGACGGCGAGATTTGGGATATCCCCAACGTCTCGGTGAGCATTGAACTGGGCGACGCGCTCAAGAAGGGCGAGAAGCTCGACCTGCGCGAGAACGCGAAGTTTGAGCTTGGCGATCCAGTGAACGCCGTGGATGTCGAGCCCGGCGAGATCACCATGGCGCAGAATTACGCGCGTCAGGGCGGATGCGACGACAAGGACGAGGCCGACCGTCTGGCAGGCTTGGCTTCTTCCGCCCGCAACGGCGCGGTCTCGAGCTATAACGCGGCCGTCTCTGAGGCAAGCCGCAAAAGCCGTACCTACGACGGCGATGTGTTTACGTTCGAGGTTCCCGAGGACTGGGGGAGCGACTGGGACGTCAAGACCTCGCAGGGCACGTACAGCGGCGTCAAAAACGGTCTGTGGGTCAAGTACAAGATCGTGCATGACGGTGACTATGTGGGCACGCTGATGATCTCCAACCACTACAGCTCGGCGTTCAACACGATCGGGAAGACGAACAACGTGGGTAAATCGACCAATCTGCGGCTTGGATCGTACGATTCGCTTTCGGGCGATTCGGATTGGGAGTACATCATCGATTCAATCTACATTAAGTAGCTTACGAGTATTCTGGATTGGAAGCGGGCCGCGCGCATGGGTTTGCGCACGGTCCGCTTTTTGTGCTGACGATGGGCGATGCGTCCGACCTGTTACAGAAGAAGCGCCCCGTTTCTCTATGAACTGCATCCCAATTCTTGGACGGGCTAATTAGCGGCCTACGCCGCACATAGGGACTGATTCCGGAACTCCTCCGGGGTCAGTCCCTTTAGTTTAACCTGCCTCCTTCTCGTGTTCCAGTGGACGACGTATTCGTCGAGGTCTCTCTTGAAGTCTTCGAAGCAGAGCCATTCCCTCCCCCTGAAGAGCTCGTCCTTCATGTGGCCGAACACCTGCTCGGTCGCCCCGTTGTCGATGCAGTTGCCCTTCCGGGACATGCTCTGCACCACGCCGGCCTTCTCCAGCCTGCTGCACCACCCGGCCTGCTGGTATTGCCAGCCCATATCGGAGTGCAGTATCGGGCTGGCACCCTCGGGCTTCCTGGATATGAACTCGTCGAGCAGCTCATGCTGCTGGGCCATGTCGGGGTGCAGCGACGTGGACCAAGCGACGATCTCCTTGCTGCCGAAGTCGTAGATCGGCGCGAAGTAGGCCTTGCCCCAGGGCTGCTTGAACTCGGTGACGTCGGTGCCC
>OHAP01000448.1_pt1 | contig 30759 bp, 36 predicted proteins | sample 1577171 | NCBI WGS metagenome assembly OHAP01 (sample SAMEA3541489, study PRJEB24748) | human gut metagenome | biome: human gut; feature: human-associated habitat; material: faeces | place: China | collected 2012 | reverse complement strand
CACGCACGAGTAGGACGTTCGTTCGCGGATCATCACATGGTCCTTCCGGTGATGGCCTTGTACAGGCTGCGGTAGTCGCTGATGTCACGTTCGATGCACCAGCGGACTCGATGCCGGGCGGAATGCTTGCCATACGGGGTTTCGTCCGTGAACCAGTCGGCCAGATGGCGCAATGTGGTCACGTCCAGCTTCCGGTAGGACATGCGGCGCACGATGTCCGGATCCAGCCTGCGCAGGAAGTCCATGTCGAAATCCACGTTCGTTCCGGCGGGTACGAGCGTGAACCGTTGCGCGAGGCTGTCCAGGAATTCGAGGACCGCGTCGGCGACGGCCTTGCGGTTGGTCTTGGACGGGTCGGAGTCCACCAGGGCGTACAACAGTCCGGAATCGCAGTGCATCGAGAAGCTCACGGGCGTGAAATCGTCCAGGGTGAGGCACTGCGGCTTCACCAGGCGGGTGAGCGTCCCATACGTCTCGGTCGCATCCACGCTCGTGCAGCGCATCCCCACCTCCAGCAGTTCGTCCAGGTCACGGTCCACCCCGGTGGTCTCCACGTCGACCCACAGGAGCACCTCCGGCTTCGACTGTTCGCACACATGTTCGAATCTTGTCATTTCAGGTTTCCTTTCTTCGCTTCGATATGTCTTCCGATCTCGGCCTGCCATTCCAGCAGGTCCATCGCGGGCACTGGATGCGTGAGCGGCGAGACCGGGTCCAGCAGCAGCCAGCGGCCATCCCAATCCCTGACCGGCGTGGAGAGCGGATCCATGCCCATGGGCACCATCCAGCCGTTCCTCCACGCCTCGTGCGGGTGGGCGTGGATCCAGCCGTGGCATCCGGTCGTTCCGGAGCCGCACAGGCGGATCAGGTTCGCGGGACAGTCCCTCACGTCCGGATCAGCGTGGCGTCTCAACTGCCGATGGTGCGTGCTGTGGTCGCACGCGCCGTGCGTGTTTTTCCCGCAGCGCATGCAATGCCAGTCCTGTCGGGCCGCGACCGCGCCCTTCGCCAGTTCGAACGTCCACGCGCTCACTTTCCGGCCTCCAGATCCTCGACCATCGCGTTCACGGTCTCGTAGACCCGCATGGCGCTTTTGCGGCTGACGGATTCGACGCTCAGCCCCCAGCTGCGGATCGGATGCGGGAAGCAGATCCAGCCGAACCTGCCGGACTTCGTGGTCACGACCACGCCCTCGACGCTGATCACGTGCAGGAACCCGACCTGCCTGTAACTCGCCTCAGGCCGCGCGCTCATGCGGCCTCCATCGTCCGGACGGCCTGGGAGCCCTTGTTGAGCTCGGCCGCCATGGCCATGGCCAGTTCGTCCAGAATCGCGGTCTCCTCGCTCCTGCCGAGCGCCTTGAGCGTATGCGAGCACTTCCACGTGTGCCGGTGCTGGGAGGGAGGCTTCGGCGGGTTCGACGCGATGCCTCGGTCGTGCCCGGACCGCAGCCAGTTGCGGTATGCCGCGTCGAGGTCGGCCGGGACGGATCCGTTCGCCTTGATTCGGTCGCGGAACTTCGCAGCCTCGTATCCGGCATCCATGCCGTATTCGACGGCGAGCGCGGTCGAGTTGGGGGAAGGGTGCCAGTTGTCGAGTGTGGCTTGTGTGGCTTGTTGGTTTTGGATGGTTTTTTCGCTCGCGCGCGCGTACTCTCTCTGGTTTAAGTAATGGTTCCTTCCTTTAGTTACGGTTTTTGTGCAAACATGTTGCACGTCTGTTTGCACACCTGTCCGGTTTTTTTGCACGTCTGTTTGCATGTCTGTTGGGGTTTCGGTGGGGTCATTTTCTAGTGGTGCAATTTCTGCATCGCTGGTTTTAGGGGTTTCTTCGGGTGGTTTCATGTTGAGGTCCCAAACGGTGGGGCGGTAGCCGCCGAGTCCTTTCGTGATCCTCTGGTCGCCTCTGACGATGAGTCCTTCCTCCTGCAGGTGGGTCAGCGCGTAGGCGACGGTGCGCAGGCTGCATCCGGCCAGTTTGGAGATGGTCTGCCTGCTTGGCCACGCTCCCCTGCCGTTCGGGTCGGCGTGGTCGGCGAGCACGAGGAGCACGCGGAACGTGTTTCCTGGCACCTGTTCGGCGCGTACCTCGTACATAGCCCAGTTCACGGCCTGTATGCTCATGATTCCTTTCCTTTCCCTGAATGTCCTTTTACGGCCTCTTTGCCGGCCTTGGTGATCACGTAAGCGCGCCGCCAGTCCCGCCTTGGCGCGCCCTCCTCCAGCAGTCCGCGTGATTCAAGCCTCCTGCACACGTTCATCTCGCGCAGGTCGGCGGGAACATGGCTTTTCCCGTCGGACATCCACCGCAAGATCTCGAGTTGCCTTCCCGTCAGCATCAGAAGCTCGGCTCCTCGGGCTCCGGCTGTCCGAACGAGCCGAACGAGCCGGAATCCTGCGGCTGCCCCCACGGGTCGTCCACGGGAGCCTGCGATGCGGACGCGCCGCCCTGGTACGCGGGTGCCTGAGCCCGCGCGGTCACGTTCGGCGGAAGCACCGGCGCATGCGGGTTGCCGTACGCGCCCGCCGTTCCCGACTGGATGCGCGTGACCGCGCAGGTCGCGTAGCGCAGGGACGGGCCTATCTCGTCCACCTGCAGTTCCACGACCGTGCGGTTCGAGCCGTCGTTCGCCTGGTAGGAGCGTTGAGCGAGCCTTCCCTGGGCGATGACGCGCATGCCCTTCGCAAGGCTCCGCGCGCAATGCTCGGCCATGTCGCGCCACACGCTGCAGCGCAGGAACAAGGCCTGCCCGTCCTCGAACTGGTTCGTGCTCCGGTTCCAGGAGCGCGGCGTGCTGGCGATCGTGAACGACGCGACCTGCGCGCCGTTGGACGTCGTGCGGATCTCCGGATCGGCGGTCAGATTGCCGACGACCGTGACGACTGTCTCGCCTGCCATGTCACTCCTCTCCCACGTAGCGTGCGAAGCAGACCGAGGAGCCATCCTCCAGGGTGCGGTACGCGCCCTCGAAGGAGCCCTTCGGACGCATCGACGGGATGTCGCCGGAGTTCACGCGGTTCGCCAACGCACGCGCCGCCTGGCGGCCACGCTTCCGGTCGGAGCGCACGTATGCGCGCATCCTCGTCCACATGCCGGGATTGACGCGCATCGCCGTAGCCAACGCAATGTAGACGCCTTGCGAGAGCACCGGCGCATGGTCGACGGGCAGGTTGTCGAGCCACTGCCAGTCCGGTCCCGTCGTGGCGTCCGCGGGCTTCGCGTTCAACGCCTCGCCGACCAGTTCGGCCACGTCCTTCTTCGCACTGGGTGTCTTGGCCGTCTTGGCGGGCTTGGATTCCGTCTTCGTGGCCTTGCGGAGTTCCGCGATGCGTTCCTTCGTGTCCGCGCTGGCGGCCTTGTACGCCGGGCTCGTGACTTTCTCCAGCGCGTCGTCCATGCTCATGTTCGGATTCGTCTCCAGGAGGCGTTCCGCCTCGAGTATGTCCGGTTCGGGCACGCCCTCCTTCTTGTTCCAGCCGCGCACGGCCTTGCGTTGCGCCGGTTTGAGCCCCTCCCACAGGTTGGCGCTCATCTGCTGCAGCGTCTCATAGCCGTAGTTCGCCATGTGATCCACTTCCTTTCGGATTCCTGTTGTTTCATGTGTTGTCTTTCGTGCCGGCGCGTGGGGTCGAACCACGCGGTCCGCGACCTGAACGCGGAGACGCCGGTGCCGGCGGGCGGCCATGCGCGGGGTGTGAGTTGGGCAGAAGAAGGAATCCCCGCGCACAGCCATGCTTGATTTTCCGGTGTTAACGACTTGGCCTTGTCGCCGCCTTGTCGGAGGCCTTTACAGGTCGTCGGACAGCATGCCTCCCGCGACGCCTCCCGCCAGCGGGAGCAGCACGATCACGACCAGTTTCAGCCATTCGCTCCACTCCGGCCTCCACGTCAGCGCCAGCGTCAATCCGACGCCCACGACCAGGGAGCACGCGCACAGCAGCACGAGCCGCCTGTGGTGGTATTCCTTCTCGATCTGCCTGTTGCGGATCCTGAAATCGCTGGACTCGGTCATGTCACATCTCCTTTTTCGGCGTGTAGCGGTTGAGGAAGTAGGTCTGGCCCCTGCCGGTGACCTTGGGGGTGCGGCTCACGCTCGTGTGGCCGTCGGCGTGCTGGATCACGGTCTCCTTGATCTCGAACAGGCCGAGCTCCATCGCCCTCTGCGTGGGCACGTTCGTGTTGCTCCCGGACTTGCCCAGGAATCCCTCATCGCGCAGGATCCTGAAGAGGCGGTTCTGTCCGATCTCCATGCCGCTCTGGCGGAGCATCTTCGCCAATTCGCCGACCAGGCACGTGCCGTCCGACGCGGCGACCGCGTCCGCGAACCTCGCCTTCGGTTCGAGTTCGGCGACCTTGGATTCGGTCTGCGAGATGCGCTGGCGCTGGTCCTCGATGGTGCGCCGGGCGATCAGCATGGCTCTCGCCATCGTCTCCTCGTCCGTCTCGCCCGCCGGCACATAGCCGCCAGTCCTGCGGATCTGCGGCAGCACCTCGTGGGAGAGCCAACGTTGGAACTCCTTGGCGACCTGCTTGCGGCTGCGCATCACGAGACGGTAGAGGCCTGCCTCGCTGATCAGGTTGACCGGCGTATTACTGCGGTTTTCTGACCCTAAGAAATTCTGAGGGTCAACCTGAGTGCGCTCATCATCGTCAAGCGTGCGCAAAGCCTCGCTTGGATTGCTCAGGCCGAGCACGTCGCACACGTCCTTGGCGACGAACCACAGTTCGCCGCTCTTGTCCGTGAGGGTGCGCACCTGGTTCGCATGGAAGTTGAATATCCGGAGCTCACCGCTCATTTCCGTCCCTTTCCCCGTCTGAGCCCTTCTATTTCCGTCTTGTTGTCGGCGAGGAACCCGTCCACGTCGATGCCCTGTTCCGTGAGCGTCGGCGTCCGCTCATCCTCGTGGCGTCCTTTGCCGCGTCCGCGGCTTCGCCTGGTGTTGGGGCGCATGGTGCCACGGTTGAAGGCCGCGTATTTAGTGCGGTTCTGCAGGCTGTTCGCACCGCTCGGCATGTCCGCTCCTTCCCGCTCGTCCCCGCTTCATCCCGCTTCGCCCAGCCACCGGCAGTCGCCCACGAGCGTCTCGGTGCGGCGTTGCGTGTGGCGGCGCTTCCAGTCCATGACGTCGGCGGACATGTAGCTGATGCTGCCGCTCACGTCGTCGCGGACGTACGGCAAGTCTCGCCTCTCTCCCGTGCACCGCCATTTCGCGAGGGTCTTCACGCTGCGTCCGAGGTAGTCCGCGGCCTGCTGCGGCGTCCACATCTCCGTGGTCTTCGCGTTCATGATCCGGCTCCTTTCCTTGTCGGCTTCCATCTTTTGAGGAAGTCGGTGCATTGGTTCTTGATTTCCTGTATGTCTGTTTTGGTGAGTCCGTGGAATTCGGCGTCGATGCCGTCCATGTGGATGGTGAGGCGCGCCTGGAACGGACTGCCGTGGGTTTCCTCCTCCGGCGTGCGTTTGAATCGGAAGGTTCCGCTTCCGTTGGCGAGCACGCCCATCACTCGCCTCCTTCCGTAGTGGCGGTTTCCGGCGGGTAGCTGGCCTTGCGTGCGTGGCGCAGGGCGCTTTCGAGGTGTTCCTGTGCGCTCCAGACCTCGAACCCCTCGCGCCTTTCGAGTTCGACGCCGTCGAAGAGCATGTCGAGGCTTTGCGCGATGCCCTCGATCTGGTAGGCGATCAGCGAGAGCCTTGCACGGTGCTGTGCGTTCATTCGGTTTCCTCCTTGTAGTTGGTGATCGCGCATCGGATTTCCGCGCGGATCATTGCTTTCATGTTCGGGTCGTCGGTTTCGAACGCCCATCTGAGGTCCTCTTCGATTTCGTCGATGAGCTTGTCGAGCCTGTCCTTGTCCATGTCAGTCCTTCCTTCCATCGGCGAGCGCCTGATTCTGTTCTTGGATTTTTTCTGTGATGAGCTGCATTGGATCCATTCGACTTTCGGAGACTGCTGCAAACCACATGCTCAGCGTCATGTCTTCCGCATCTAGCGCTCGGCTGACTGTGGTTCGATTGCGATCGCAGCGCTTTGCAATGTCTGTCATCTGAGTCTTGCTGGTCAGGACGTCGTTGCGAGTCTGTCGCACGACCGCTTTTGCGAGCTTCAGGCAGTCAACTTTCTTGTCGATAGTCATCTGGTTCACTCCCTTCCTGTAAGCAGGTGCTTACTTGATGAGATAGATGTTAGCTTGTGCTTACAACTTACGCAAGTGCGGCGTGTCAACATGTGCTAACGTTGTGCACATGGCTACAAAATACGAATGGACAGCCTTTGACCACGCGTCACAGATGGCTGTCGCCAGAATCATCAAGTCTTCCGGTTACTCGTATCGGACAATGTCCGACAAGATGAACAACGTCGTTAGTCATGTTCGGATTAGCGATATTGAGAAAGGAAAAAAGGCGCCGATAAAGCTTTCGGAATTTTTGCTGATATGCCAGGCGTGTCAGATAGATCCGGTCGCAACGTTGAGGCAGATCATCGACGAGGCGCGCAGGCTGGAATCCCGCGAGCGCGAATCCCGGATCACCGATGATCTCATCGACCGTATCGCCGCCCATCCGGAGGACTATGACGTGGCCGCGCTCACGGATCCGAACAAGGAGGCCGAGATGAACGAAGGTGAGGGCCGATAGACGGATATGACGATCTGCTGTCGGAGGCAGAATCGATGGGCGTGCGCGTGGAAGAGCGGAAGTTGGGGCGAGGACTGTGCGGACTGTATTGCGACGCGTTGAGGCTCGTCATCGTCGACGAACGCCTGCTCGACCACCAGAAGCTCTGCACGCTCTGCCACGAGCTCGTGCACGCGAGGCATCATGACCCGGGATGCGGGACCTTCGGAGCGAAGGCGGAGCGGCGCACGCGCAGGGAGACCGCGCTATGGCTCTGCGACCCCGCCGAATACGCCCTCGCGGAACGCCTGTATGACGGCGACCCGTATCTCATCGCATGCGAGCTTGGCGTGACGGTGCAGGTCGTGGAGGATTACAAGTCACTGCTGGCCGGCCATATGGCCCCAGCCTGCGGAGAAGGGACAATGGAATGACGCTTGTCATCATTATCGCCATGGTTGCGGGCATCGCCTACGCCATATCGAAGGAAAGCAAGAAGAAGAACGAAAACCAGCCGTTCGCGCCTATGGGCGGCGGACCGTCCCAAGGGGCGAACGCGGGCGGCGGCCTGGATCCGTTCGCCGAGTTCAGCATGAACGCGTCCATCGCCGACGCCGTCGTCGTCGACACGGAAACGATCAATTCCTCGTCCGGGACGCGCGTCATCGACATCGGTGCGATCCTGGTGAGAAACGGCACGCCGATCTGCGAATGGGAGCAGCTCGTCTCGCCCGAGTGCGACATTCCAGCATCAGCCACTCTTCTGACTGGGATCACCGGGGATTCTTTGTCATCGCAACCGACTGCGGAGCAGGTGATACCCAAGTTCCTCGCATCCATCTCGAATCTCACCGTGATCGGACACAACGTCAGCTATGACATCTCAGCATTGAACAAGGAGGCGTCCCGGCTCGGCGCCGCCACCATCAGCGTAACCTGCATCGACACGATGGCGTTGGCGACGGAGAAGTTCCCGAACGCCCCGTCGGCGAGCCTGCAGGAGACGATGCGCCTGCTCGGCCTGCAAGCGACCGAGGAACACAGGGCGCTGTCGGACGCTCGATGGACCTTCGAATGCTGGCGCAGGCTCACCTCCATGCGCAAACCAGTGACGCTGTCCCCAGGCCGAAGGGAAGAGTCGAGACGGCGGGCGCTCCGAGACAGACGCCGCAAGGATTCCATTTTCATGAAAAGCGTCTACCTCGGCGGTCAGATGCCAACGGCCGTGAACGCGCGGCCCGAGGGGACCGTCGTCGAGACCATAGAGTGCGGTGTGGAGATCTCCGGTGACGAGAACCACCAGTGGATTCTGCGAAAGTACGGGTACGACGCATGGGTCTGGGTGTACGTCGTCGAGGATCTGATTCGGAAGGGCAAATACGCCGGATACCCCACGTACTGGGTGTTCCTCGACGGTGAGGAGATCGGTCACATCACCAAATACCAGATGGAGCGCCATTGCAGCCAGGTGCCACCAGAGGGCGCAGTGATGCTTGCCCACGTGCGCAACAGAAAGGCGGACAAGGAACGGCATGTATGGCAGCTGCGCCTGCAGATGCCCGAGGAGCACGATCCTGTAGAACTTCCCCACCAAGATATGCCAAAGCCACCCCACGCAAAGACGCCACGAGAGCCAGAACCCATCAAGGTAAGGTCGCAGGGCCGCCCCAGCTCGGCACGGAGAATCACGTTCTCGAATCCCAAGCCGCATAAGAAGGTGCTCGCCCCCATCGGCAGGACGGTTCCCATTGCCCCAGTCGACGGGCTCAACTCAATCCTCGCCCAGTTCGAGGACCAATCGCACATCTGGGTGACCGTAAGAATCTCATCCGACGCACTGGCGGTTCGCCTGAGCGGCACCGTCCTGGGAACGGTCGGACTGCCGGCCGACATCACTCCATATGGCGATGAGGCAAAAGTCACGTCAGCCACAATCATCAAGAAAGACGGCAGAACATCCGTCATGATCGACATCCCGGCAACCCCGCCGGATCTTGCGCCGGCCAAAATGGAGGATGACGTCGCGGCCGCGATCCGCGACCACGAACGATACGGGCTCGCCGCCAACACGGACGAAAACAGGGACGTCGAAGCCGAGACCCCGGACCGGTGACGGACGTTTTAGACGCGTTTAGACGGCCTTAGACACGTCTGAATCCTTTAGAAAACGAGTCGCCTGGCAGGTGATGCGACAGGCTCGTTTTTGGTTAACGCAATTATTCCATTAACTAAAATATCGAGAATGTTAGCGTTTCAAATATGTCAATCATGTAAGGTTGAGCCATGCTTAGAGAATCATTCACCGAAAAGAAGACCGGAACACTACAGAAGCTCACCGGCGAATACCAAAGCCGCTACGGGCTCATCCACTACGAGACCTACTCGTTCACGCCCGATCCGCTCGGCGACGAATACCCGGAACTCTCCCAAAAGGCCGTCGGAGCCATCACACGCGCGAGCATGGCATTGGCGCGCCTCAGCGAACTCGGCGACGGAATACCAAACCCCGACCTCCTGAGACGCCCCACCATGCGCCGCGAAGCCCAAAGTACCAGCGCCCTCGAAGGCACGTACGAACGCATCGAGACCGTCCTCGCCCAGGACTACGAGCCCGGAGGCGACAAGACCGGCTGGAACGAATCGCTCGTCGAAGTGTTCAACTACCTCGACGCCGCCGACCACGGCATCAGAAGCGTGCGTGAGGGACGCCCCATCGGAATCGGCCTCGCACGCGAACTCCAACGCCTCCTCGTAGCCGACACCAAATCCGACGGCCCGCAGGCCGGCGAGATCCGCAACAGCCAGGTGTTCATCGGATCGCCCACCCGCAGGATCGAGGACGCACGCTTCGTGCCCATGCCTCCCGGACAGGACCTCGACATCGCGGTGCGCGCGCTGATGGACTGGTGGAACAGCCGCAACGAGCCCGGGCTCGCGGTGCTCGACATGGCCATGTTCCACTACCAGTTCGAGACCATGCACCCGTTCACGGACGGCAACGGACGCATCGGCAGGCTCCTCATACTCCTGCAGATGATGTCCCGCGGACTGCTGTCGCAGCCGCTGCTGTCCGTGTCGCCATGGTTCGAGCAGCGCCGCCCCGACTACCAGGACAGGCTCCTGGAGGTGTCCACGCGCGGCGACTGGGAGGGATGGCTGCTGTTCTTCTGCCAGGGCATCGAGGAATCATGCGAGGACGCGCTGCTGAGGGTCAAGCGCCTCAACAACCTGCGCGACAGGTACAGGAGGCTCGTGGCCGACCACAGATACGGGGCCACCACGATGAACGCCGCCATGACGTTCATCGGCCAGCCGTATACGACCGCCCCGATCCTGAGCCGTGCCGTCGGGAAAAGCTATACCGCGACGCGCGGAGCCCTCGCCAACCTCGAATCGCTCGGCATCGTCAAGGCCGTCAAGGGCGGAAGCTCCATCGGATACATGGCGGAGGACGTGATGCTCGCCGTCAGCGCGGCCGCCGGACACGCGGTCGAACCGGACGCGCCGCTGCTGTCCGAGACGAGGGGCGATTGAGCCGACAAAGGATCCCCGACGCCCCGAAACCATTGAAGACATTGGAAAACAGGATTTCATGAAGATATCGAGAATGCGGCGCACGCCGCGGGATGGAGGATTGAGCGGTGTCGGTTTCGGCGTATCTGACCAAAGGCGGCGAGCGCCGGTGGCGTGTGCGTTATTCGCGGCCTGACGGGTCGCGTACGGACAAGCGTGGGTTCGTGCGCAAGAAGGACGCGCTGCTGTGGGAGGCGGACCATGTGACGGTCGCGAAGGCGCGTGGCGCGTATGTGGATCCTGCCGGTGCGAGGGTTGCGACTGTCGGTGGCCTGTGGGAGTCGTGGATCGCGCGCAAGCGGCTCGTGCTGTCCCCCAGCTATCTTGACGACGTGGAGGGCGCGTGGCGCAAGTACGTCGAGCCTTTCTGGGGTGCGGCGAGCATAGGCAACGTCACCCGTCCGGGCGTGCAGCGGTGGGTGTCGGACATGGCCGAGGGGCGCGTGGACGGCAGGCCGAAGAGCGCCAGCGTGGTGCTCCGCGCCCACGGCGTGCTGGCCGGCATATTGGACGACGCGGTCTCGGACGGGCTGGTGGCGTCCAATCCAGCACGCAAGGTCAGCCTGCCGCGCAAGCCCCGGCGCACGAAGCACCAGTATCTTACCGCGCCGCAGCTCTTCGCCCTGGCGCGCGAATGCGGACGGTACGAACCGCTCATCCTCACGCTCGGATTGACGGGGCTCAGGTGGGGCGAGGCGACCGGACTGCTCGTCGGCGACGTGGACGTGGAGAGGCGCAGGATGGACGTGAGCAAGTCCGCGACGCAGGTGCGGCGGCGGATAGTGGTCGGCGCTCCTAAGACCGGCGAGCTGCGCACGGTGGTGTTCCCGTCGCTGCTCCTGCCGATGCTCGACGTGGATGGCAGGGATCCGGGCGAGATTCTTTTCCTCGACCCGTCCAGCGAGTCCGGATACGTCATGCAGGTGGATTCGCCGAGGACTGGGTCGGGATGGTTCACCAAGGCGTGCGACCGGGCGGGCGTGCCGAGGATGACGGTGCACGACCTGCGGCACACGGCGGCGAGCCTGATGGTGAGGAGCGGCGCTAACGTCAAGGCGGTGCAGCGGCAGCTCGGCCATGCGTCGGCGGCGATGACGCTCGACGTGTACTCCGACCTTTTCGACGACGATCTGACGGAGGTCGGCGAGCGCCTTGATTCCATGCTTTCCTCGTGCGATGTGGGCACGATGTGGGCACGGGACGTGTTATGATGGTTCCTAAGCCTTGTATTTCAAGGGGTTTGCAGCCATTTCCGACGCGGGTTCAAGTCCCGCTCCGGACACCAGCAAAACCCCTTGGAAACAAGGGGTTTTCTTGTATCTGAAAAGCTATTCGGCGAAAGATCGGTCACATGCAGTTCATCCATCTTGATTCCATTGACGACGAGCGCGTGGCGGCATACACAAATCTCACGGAAATCCAGCTTCGCAACAAGCTTGAACCCAGCAAAGGCCTGTTCATCGCGGAATCGCCGAAAGTAATCGACAGGGCGCTTGCCGCCAACCGAGAGCCGATATCGCTGCTGGTCGAAGAACCGTGGATTGAAGGCATGGCCGGAACCTTCGCGCTCATCGACAACCGATGGGGCACCGACATTCCCGTGTACGTGGCCTCCCCCGAACAGCTCAAGCAGCTGACCGGCTATCGTCTGCACCGAGGCGCGTTGGCTGCGATGAAACGTTGGCCTTTGCCCAGCGTCGAAGAAGTTTGCCAAGGGGCACGCCGCGTCGCGGTCATGGAGAATATCGTTGATCACACCAATGTCGGCGCGCTTATGCGCTCCGCGGCCGCGTTGGATGTCGATGCCGTGTTGGTAACGCCTTCTTGCGGCGATCCGCTGTATCGGCGCGCCGCCCGCGTGTCGATGGGCACGGTGTTTCAGATTCCGTGGACGCGCATCGGCGGAGATGATAAGCATTACTGGCCGTTCGCCGGCATGCAGGAATTGCACGATCTTGGATTCACGACCGTTGCGATGGCTCTTGAGGACGACTCCATTTCGTTGGAAGAACTCGTTCGCCGCTTGAACAATGCCGACGACGAAAAAGACCATATCGATAAGTTGGCGCTGATTTTCGGCACTGAAGGCGATGGCCTGTCGCATCACACCATCTCCCGTGCCGACCTGACGGTGAAGATTCCCATGAGCCACGGAGTGGACAGTCTTAACGTTGCCGCTTCGAGCGCCGTAGCCTTCTATTCAACTGCTGTTCGCTAAAACAATCCGCAAATTTTCAAGACTCGCGGTGCAAACTCCTTGCATGTTGCAAAAAATATGCAATTATTGAGTGCGTAAGCGGTTTGCGATGATGCAGACCACCAATGTGTGCGGTGTCATAACGACGCTCTAGGAGAGGAGTTCTCATGGCGAAGAATCCGAAAATTCTTTCCATCGTGCTTGCAGGTGGTGAAGGCACCCGTTTGATGCCTTTGACTAGGGACCGAGCAAAGCCGGCTGTTCCATTCGGCGGCGTGTTCCGACTGATTGACTTCCCGTTGAGCAATCTGGTCAATTCCGGCTACATGCAGACCGTGGTGCTCACCCAGTACAAGTCCCATTCGCTTGATCGCCATATTTCCACAGTGTGGCGTTTCTCGCCGTTGCTCGGCAACTATGTCTCCCCTGTTCCCGCCCAGCAGCGTCTCGGCAAGCACTGGTATCTCGGTTCGGCCGACGCCGTCTATCAGACCATCAACATCATCGAAGACGTGCAGCCGGATATTGTGGTGATCGTCGGCGCCGACCACGTTTACCGTATGGACTTCCAGCAGATGGTGCAGCAGCACATCGAATCCGGCGCGGAGTTCACGGTGGCGGGTATTCGCCAGCCGATCAGCCAGTCCAACCAGTTTGGCGTGATCGAGGTTGATCCGGAACACCCGAGCATGATCAAAAGCTTCCAGGAGAAGCCGCAGACCACGACTGGTCTGCCGGATGATCCGAACTCCATCCTCGCTTCCATGGGTAATTACGTTGCCAACACGGACGCCCTGTTCGAGGCTCTGGCGCTCGACGAAAAGGCCGAAGACACCAAGCATGATATGGGTGGCGACATCGCTCCGTACTTCGCGGCTCGCAATGAGGCCGGCGTCTACGACTTCAATTCCAACGAGATTCCGGGAGCGACGCCGACCGATCATGCCTACTGGCGCGACGTGGGTACTCTGAAGCAGTTCTACGATGCACATATGGATCTGATCTCCTATGTGCCGGAGTTCAACCTGTATAACACCGAATGGCCGATCTACACACTGTCCGGCAATCTGCCGCCTGCAAAGTTCGTGCATGCCGGGCGTGACCGTCTTGGACACGCCACCGATTCGATCGTCTCCCCCGGCGTCATCGTGTCGGGCGGCGAAGTGCACCATTCCGTGCTTTCACCGAACGTACGTATCCACTCGTGGTCGCAGGTCGTCGATTCGATTCTGTTCGACGGCGTGACCATCAATCGTCGAGCACGCGTCTACAAGGCGATTCTCGACAAGAATGTTGTGCTTACCGAGAATTCGACCGTCGGTATCGATACCGAACATGATCTGGCTCGTGGCTTCACCGTCACGCCGGAAGGCATCACTGTGGTGCCGAAGGGTACTGTGGTCGACGACTGACGTTCTGCCGCACACAGAACAAAAGCGTGCTTCCCAGCGTCGGGAGCACGCTTTTTTATGTCGTTTTTATGTCGCTATACTGTCAGTATTTCGGAAGATTATCGAAGTTGAAGCCAAGCGCAGCCAACTGTTCGCGTCCTTCCAGAGTAATCTTTTCCATGCTCCAACGCGGCTGCCATGTCCAATCGATACGGAATTCCTCAACGAGGCCTGCAAGGGTGCTTGCGCACTCGTCTTCAATCAAATCGGTCAGCGGGCATGCCGGAGTGGTCAGCGTCATTGTAATGATGGCACGGCCAAGCTCATCGATTTCAATGCCGTATACTAAGCCCAAATCAATCACGTCAATGCCGAGTTCCGGATCAATGACCTGATGTAGTGCTTCCTTCACATCAGCGGCGGTCGCACGTCCGATATCATCGACGGCCTTCAATGCGATGCCGTCATCCTGCTCCTCGGAACAGCCGCATGCTCCGGCCTGATTGCCACAGCCACAAGCATCCTGCTTGATGTTCTCGTGTTCGATTTCCACTGGTTTGCCGTCCTTGAATCCTTTGGCGAGATTAGGGTTAAGCATGACGCGACGCGCAGCGGCTTCATCATTGCCCAATGCCTTGGCAACGGAATCGAAAATCGAGGCCTGCGGTTCTGGGACCAAGGTATCGCTCATTGTCGCTCCATATTTGATTTGAGTATATCCTGTTGAGTAGCCTATCGTGTTGGCTGGAGTTTGTCGACGGTGTTTCGTTCACTGTAGGCACAATGCACGAAACACCGATCCACTTGCGGAAAGATGCTTGTCACGCCTTCGCAGACAACGCCTTAGCCACGGAATCCTTCATGCCTTCCCAACCAAGCAATGCGCATTTGATACGCATCGGATACTTGGAAACTCCTTGGAAAACGATGCCGTCCTCAAGGGATTCTTCCGCGGATTCATCATCCAGTCCCTTGCCACGTGATTCCATGAGCTTATGGAAGGTATTAGCCAAGTTCATGGCCTCATCCACGGTTTTGCCTTCCACAAGGTCGACCATCACCGAAAGGCTGGCTTGTGAAATGGAACAACCATGACCGTCCCACACCAATCGTTCGATAACATGCGGCTCCTGGTCGGAAACCTCCACGTGCACGGTGGCCTCGTCTCCACAGGTCGGATTGAACTGATGGGACTCGCCAGGAGTGCAATACTCGTGAACCGCCTGAACCGTAGCGTTTCCCGATTGGGAAGCATGTTCAGAAGCCAGATCCGGAGCGAAATGCTCCCTGCCATGCGGATTCTTTGAGGCTTCGAGAATGACCTCCTGATACATCTGCTCGAGATCGTCGCCAGACAATGCAAAATCACTCATATGTGCTACTTAACTCCAAAGAACGGACGGACCTTCTTCAACGCCTCAACCAACGCCTGTGCGTCTTCGACGCAGTTGTAGATGCCACTGGATGCACGGTTGGACGCATATACACCGAAATGGCGGTGCACCGGCTGCGCACAATGGTGACCGACACGGATGGCGATGCCTTGCGCATCGATGAACTGGCCGACGTCATGCGGGTGAACGCCTTCGATTTCGAAAGCAACCGTACCGATACGTTGCTCGTTGGCATGCGGTCCAAGAATGCGTACACCCTCGATCTGCCCCATCTTGAGCAGTTCTCCTGCGATAACGCGTTCGTGGGCTTCAAGGTTTTCCATGCCAATGTTCATTAGCCACTCGGCTGCAACGCCTGCTGCGACGACTTGGGCAACTGGCTGTGTGCCCGCCTCGAAACGTGCCGGGGGTGCCATGTATTGCGCTTCCTGATCCATCCAGGCAAGTTCCACCATGGATCCGCCGAAATTCGCCGGAGGCAACGCTTCGAGCATCTCACGCTTGCCATATAGGAAGCCGACGCCCGTTGGACCGTACATCTTATGCGCGCTCCATGCGGCGAAATCCACGTCCAATGCGTGCAAATCGATCTTCAGGTGCGGCACGGACTGACATGCGTCAAGCACAACCACTGCGCCCACCTCGTGCGCACGCTTCACAATCGGCGCAATATCGGTGATGGCACCAGTGGTGTTGCCTACATGGGTGACGGCCACGATCTTCGTACGCTCGGTGATTACCTCATCTGCGGTGTTGGCAAGGATTCGTCCCTCATCGTCCAGATCAAACCATTTCAATGTCGCTCCGGTACGTGCGGCAAGTTCCTGGAATGGCAGCAACACAGAATGATGTTCAGCTTTGGATACGACAATCTCGTCTCCCGGCTTCACAGCGAAACGTCGTGCCACTTCTCCCCCACGCCCCTGGGATGCGTTACCGAAGGCGGTCGCCAACAGATTCAATCCTGCCGTGGCGCCGGAAGTGACGACGATTTCCTCCTCGCCTTCAACCGCATTGGCACCGACAAGACGCGCCACCTTGGCACGCGCCTCCTCGAACGCCATGGTGCTGCGTGCGGCAAGTTCATGCGCTCCACGATGCACACCGGCGTTGATGGTGCGATAGAAATCGCTTTCGGCGTCGATCACGCATTGCGGCTTCTGAGAAGTCGCCGCGGAATCCAAATAAACGAGCTGATGGCCGTGAATCTTCTGATTGAGAATCGGAAATTCCCTACGGATCGCCGCGAAACCGGTCATGCCAGCGCGCTTTCGGAATCGGCACCTTCCGGCAGGTATGCGTCATAGCCGGATTCCTCAAGCTCGTCGGCCAGTTCAGGACCACCAGTCTTGACGAAGTGGCCGGCCGCAAACACATGCACGATATCCGGCTTGATGTACTTGAGGATTCGGGTGTAATGCGTGACCATGAGGATGCCGAACTGGCTGGCTTCCTTGGCGCGGTTCACACCCTCGGAGACGATACGCAACGCGTCGACATCCAGACCGGAGTCGGTTTCGTCAAGGATGGCGAACTTCGGCTTGAGAAGCTCGAGCTGCAGCACTTCGGCACGCTTCTTCTCACCGCCGGAGAAACCCTCGTTCACGGAACGGGTGGCGAACTTCGGATCCATCTTCAGGCGTTTCATCGCTTCAGACAGTTCCTTGGTCCAGGTACGGATGGCTGGAGCCTTGCCGTCGACTTCGGTTTTTGCGGTGCGCAGGAAGTTGGTCATCGACACACCCGGCACTTCGACCGGATACTGCATGGCCAGGAAGATACCCGCCTTGGCTCGCTCGTCCGGAGTCATCTTGAGGATGTCTTCGCCGTCGAGCAGCACCTGTCCGGAATCGACCACGTACTTGGGATGGCCCGCCAGCGTGTATGCCAGTGTGGATTTGCCGGATCCGTTCGGTCCCATGATGGCATGGGTTTCGCCGGAGTTGACGGTCAGGTTCACGCCTTTGAGGATCGGCTTGATGCCGTCCTTGGTTTCGACGTGGGCGTACAGATCTTTGATTTCAAGAGTTGACATGGTTTTCGCTCCTACGTTCTACTTCTCTTCCAACACCTGGGCGATTGCGTCATTCTCGCCGCGTGCCAGGCGCATATCGATAACGTTCATGAGATGTTCGCTGATTGCGGGAATGCCGATTTCCTCGACGAGTTCGCCGAAGAAGCCTCGCACCACAAGTTTGCGGGCTTCGGTTTCCGGAATGCCACGGGACTGCAGATAGAACAGCTCCTCATCGTCGAAACGACCGACGGAAGAGGCATGTCCAGCTCCGATGATGTTGCCGTTTTCGATTTCCAGATTCGGTTCGGAATCGGCGATCGCGCCCGGAGTAAGTACCAGATTGCGGTTGAGCTCATACGAGTCAGTACCCGGCGCGGTTGGAGCGATCAGCGCGTTGCCGACCCATGTGGAGTGCGCGTCCTTGCCGTCAAGAGCGCCTTTATATACCACACGACTCTTGCATTCGGGATAGTTGTGCACAACCATGGTGCGATGTTCGATATGCTCGCCCGGATCCACGAAGTAGATACCCAGCATATTGAGATCGCCTTGGTCACCTCCGAAATCCTGATCCATACGGATTCGAACAACGTCGCCGCCGAGCGTGACCACGGAATGACGCAGGGACGCGCCCTCTCCCATGTGGATGCGCTGGTTGCCTACATGCTTGGATCCCTTGTTCCACTCCTGAATGAATGTGGTGGACACATGGGAGTCCTTACCTGTGAGGATCTCCACACCCTCGGCGATACGTGCATCGCCGTCATGCTCCACAACAACATCAGCGTGGGCGCGGTCAGCTGCGATGATCACCAAATGGAAAGCATCCAAGTCGGTTCCGGCACCATGCACCTTGACAAGCACTGGTTGCTCGATTTCACCCTCAATGCGCAGAACTCCAGCACGGGATGTGGAATTCCATTGCACCGCGGACACGCGATCGCAAGGCTTGGAAACAATGCCTGTATCGGCGTCTCCCGGCTTGCCTTCGCTATAGGTCACGCCTTCAGTGAGAGCCGTGCCGTCGATCATAGTGACGGCAATCTGGGTTTCGTTCGACGGCGTAAACGGTTCAAAGAACTCTTCGACGCGTTCCACAGGGGTATAACGCCAATCATCCTGCTTGCGGTCGGGCACTTCGAATGCGTCCACATCGAATGAACGCGGCGAGCGATCCGCCGAAGATGGCATGGCCGCCGGATTCGCATACGGATCGTTCGGATCCGCGACGGGAATGTTGATTTCCTGAGTTTGTGCCATGGTAATCAGCCCACCGATCCTTCCATCTGCAGTTCAACCAGTCGGTTCAGTTCAAGCGCGTATTCCATCGGTAGCTCACGGCTGATAGGCTCCACGAAGCCTCGCACGATCATGCCCATGGCCTCGTCTTCGGAAAGACCGCGGCTCATCAGGTAGAACAGCTGGTCTTCGGAAACCTTGGAAACCGTAGCCTCATGTGCCATGGAAACATCGTCTTCGCGCACGTCCACATGCGGGTAGGTGTCGGAGCGACTGAACTCATCGACAAGCAGTGCATCGCATACCGTCGAGTTGGACGATCCTTCGGCACCCTTGACGATTTTGACGAGACCACGATACGCGGAACGTCCACCGCCGCGGGAAATCGACTTCGCCACAATGGTGGAGCTGGTGTGCGGTGCAAGGTGGATCATCTTCGCACCGGTATCCTGATACTGGCCCTTACCTGCGAAGCCAAGCGACATGGTGCTGGCCTTCGCATACGGCTCGGCAAGAATGCAGGCCGGATACTTCATGGTTGCCTTAGAACCAATGTTGCCATCGACCCATTCCATAGTGCCGCCTTCACGCACGTAGGCACGCTGCGTCACCAGATTGTAGACGTTGTTCGACCAGTTCTGCACGGTGGTGTAGCGCACGCGGGCATGTGGCTCAACGAAAATCTCCACTACGCCGGAATGCAGCGAATCGGTCGAGTAGATCGGCGCGGTGCAGCCTTCCACATAATGCACGTACGATCCCTCATCGGCAATAATCAACGTGCGTTCGAACTGACCCATGTTCGGCGTGTTGATACGGAAGTATGCCTGCAGCGGAATATCGACATGCACACCTTTCGGCACGTAGACGAACGATCCACCGGACCATGCGGCGGTGTTCAATGCCGAGAATTTGTTGTCGTTGCTTGGAATGCACTTGCCGAAATACTTCTTGACGATTTCCGGATATCTCTGCACCGCAGTGTCGGTGTCGACGAAAATCACGCCTTGGTCTTCGAGATCCTTCTGGATCGAGTTGTAGATGACTTCGGATTCATACTGTGCCGCGACGCCGGAGACAAGACGGCTTTTTTCCGCTTCCGGAATGCCAAGCTTGTCATACGTCGTGCGGATCTCATCAGGCAATTCCTCCCAGGTCGTGGCCTGCTTGTCGATCGGCTTGACGTAATACTTGAAATCGTCGGCGTCAAAATCCTTCAGATCGACACCCCATTGAGGCATCGGACGGTTGATGAAATCGCGATAGCCTTCCAATCGCTTTTCCAGCATCCATTCCGGCTCGTTCTTATCTGCGGAAATGGCGCGCACGACGTTCTCGTCAATGCCTTTTTTTGCCGCTTCTCCGGCGAAATCCGTGTCATGCCATCCGTACGTATAGTCGCCGAACTGCTGGATGATTTCGTCATCCTGCTTGATTTTATCTTCGTTCACTCGCGTGCGATCAGCCACATATTGGCTCATCTCCACGTCAGCTGCGGCATTGGGCGCTTGGTTCTCTGCCACCGTACGCTGCCTCCAATCACTCGTTTGTACTTATGACAACCTAACAGAACGTGGGGTGAAACACTAGCACCCCTTTCGCTATTCGGCAATGATTTGTCGTGATTTATCTTACATAGCGCAAAGGCGGAAGCCGAACATCAGTCTTCCGCCTTTGCGTCTTTCTGTCGATAGCCCGCGAATCAGGCCTGAACGTGAACCGTCGTTCCCATTAGGCACCAATTGTAGAACCATTCGGCCTGATCCCAGCCGACGCCGACGCAACCATGGGATGTGTTCTTCCCCATAGCTTGAATGCTGCTGTCGTTGAACGCGCTCTGGGTGGCGATGCGGTGAATCGCACATCCGGTCTTTGAGAAGTAGTTGACGAATCCAACATCCTTGACATCCCACTTCTCGGTGCTTCCGTTCGATAGGGTAAGCGAGCCACTCATGTTCTGAGATTGGTATTTGAGCCACACTTTGAAGTCGCCGTCAGGCGTACAGTTGTCGTAGGAGTTCGGATCGCAGTAGGTTGGCGTACACAAGTCGCCGCTCGGCTGGCACTGGCCCGTCTGATAATCGTTGCCCTGACCGGCAGACATATGCATGACACGGACGGTCTGCCCATTTTCAATGGCTGTAACGGTATGCGAAGACAAGCTGACCACCACGGTACGTGTGGTTTTTTTCTCATTCTGTGGGTCGCAAGTGCCTTGGATATTTACTGAATCAGAGCCTTTGGCAAACGCCTCAGCGGCATCACGGCCAACATTGGTGTCACCACCATCAGAAACAGTTATGCCATCATGCCCAGCTACATTGGTTTGCAGCACATCACCGACACTATTAACGATGACATCACCGTCAACTCGATCCGCATGGAAGTTCGATTTGATGGAATCATTATAGTATTGCTGCAATTTGTCCCCGTCGATGATCAAAGAGCCATTTCGGGTTTGATTATTGCCGAGCTTCTCACTATCCGGTCCAAGCGTGATGGCCGATGCGATGGACTGCGCGCCGAATTCCGCCACTTTATGGTCGCCGATTTTGATAGCCACCGGCTTCGCTATCCACGCGTCAGCAGAAGCCTTGGCCTCGTTGGCTTGGTCATCCGTGATGACGGGATCAGTAACCTTATTTTTAAGAGTCACCATTTGAGCGGTCTGCTTGCCGAAGGACTCAAGCACGTTCTTGGCTTCTTTGACGATATCCGTCACATCGATACCAGTCCCCTGTTGGCCTGGCGTCACATCGAAGGCGGTACCATCCGCGTTGAGCTGTAGCGACGGGTTGGTGGCGGACACGGACTGCACTCCCAACATGTCACCTACCGTCTGGGCACTGACTCGAGAATCGTCGAAAGACTCGACGTCGACATCCTCACGGGTCCAGAATGCATACTTCTGGAAAAAGGAATCGTTACGTTTCGCGTTCATCACATTTTCGGCGATGGACTCCGCGTCAATGGCGACGCCAAGATCCTTCAACGTGACTTTCTTACTCGTTCCCTCATAGGAAACGGGAACCGTCAATGATTCCGCCGTATCGGAAATCTCTTGGATGATATGATCTCGGGATTGTCCTGTCATGGACTTGCCCCAGAGCGTGACACCTGGCAACGCATGTGACTGGAAGAACCAGTATCCGCCGCCGGACACGACACCGAGAAGAAGCATCACCGCGAGAACAATCCACAGCCACAACAGGTGGCGCTTCTTGCTGGCATTCACAGTCAACGCTGCGCCATCATCAATGGGATCGGCCGTTTCGGCAAACGAATCCAAGCTCACCTGCGAGATGACTTTTGGGTCATCGCCCATGTTTGGGAAGGCGAACTTACCGTTGCCGCTTTCCGGAGAATCCATATCGTTCAAGCTCATGCTCCCTCGTAAAGGTTTTTCATTACGAATACGTCTTGTTGGTAATTCAAGGCCAGGCCCCTATTATGCAACATGGTCATGAACTCCTTTGGACTCATGACCATGTTGCATATCGGGTTATCCGACGTTAATCACAATTCGTCGATTTAGCGCTCCTGCTGGTGGTCCAGAGCAGCCTTGACTAGACCTGCGAACAGCGGGTGCGGCTTGGTCGGGCGGGACTTGAACTCAGGATGAGCCTGAGTGGCCACATAGAACGGGTGCACTTCGCGAGGAAGTTCGACGAACTCGGTGAGTTCGCCGTCCGGGCTCTGGCCGGAAATGCGCAGACCCGCTTCACGCAGACGGTCCTTATATGCCACGTTCACTTCGTAACGGTGACGATGGCGCTCAGTGACATGCGTGGTGCCGTACAGTTCCGCAACGATGGAACCTTCTTCAAGCTCAGCAGGATAGGAGCCAAGACGCATGGTGTGTCCCATGTCACCATTGCCAGCGACGATGTCTTTCTGCTCCTCCATGGTTGCGATGACCGGGGTCGCACAATCGGGCTCGAACTCGGTGGAGTTCGCGTCCTCCAAGCCGAGGACGTGGCGGGCGTATTCGATGACCATGGACTGCAGGCCGAGGCACAGGCCGAGAGCCGGCAGCTTGTTCTCACGGGCGAACTTCAGGGCGCCGATCTTGCCGTCGATGCCGCGGATGCCGAAGCCTCCGGGAACGACAATGCCGTCGACTTGGTCGAGCGCGGCGGCCGCACCCTCCTCGGTCTCGCACTTATCGGCGGCGACCCACTTGACGTTCACCTTGGCATAGTTGGCGAAACCACCGGCCTTGATGGCTTCGGTAACAGACAGGTAGGCATCCGGCAGATCGATGTACTTGCCGACGATGGCGATGTTCACCTCATGCTTCGGGTGGTGCACACGCTCCAGCAGGTCCTCCCACTCGTCCCAATCGACATCGTGGAACGGCAGGCCGAGTTCGCGCACGACATAGGCATCGAGGCCTTCGTCGAACAGGGTCTTCGGCACGTCGTAGATGCTCGGGGCGTCCACACAGTTGACCACGCCTTCGGAATCCACGTCGCACATCAGGGAAATCTTGTCCTTGATGGACTGGTTCAGCGGACGGTCGGAACGCAACACCAGGGCATCCGGGGAGATGCCGAGCTGACGCAGCATCATGACGGAGTGCTGGGTCGGCTTGGTCTTGAGCTCATGGGCAGCAGCAATGTACGGCACCAAGGAGACGTGCACGAACATGCAGTTTTCGGCGCCCAGATCGCGGCGGACCTCACGCGCGGCCTCCAGGAACGGCTGGGATTCGATGTCGCCGACGGTGCCACCGATTTCGGTGATGATCACGTCGACGTCATCGGACGCCTGCGCACGCATGCGGGACTTGATTTCGTTGGTGATGTGCGGGATGACCTGCACGCACTGTCCAAGGTATTCGCCGGCGCGTTCCTTGCGCAGCACTTCCTGGTAGATCTGGCCGGTGGTGACGTTCGCCTTTTGGCTCAGATACACGTCAAGGAAACGCTCATAGTGGCCGATGTCGAGATCGGTTTCGGCGCCGTCCTCGGTGACATAGACTTCACCATGCTGGAACGGATTCATAGTGCCCGGATCAACGTTGATGTACGGATCGAGCTTCTGCTGCAAAACCTTGATGCCACGGCTACGAAGTAGGCGACCAAGGGAGGATGCGGTCAGGCCTTTGCCGAGAGAGGAAACAACGCCACCGGTGACAAAAATATGCTTGGTAACGTGCTCTTGAGAATTGCCATGTGTTCTTCTAACCATGGAACTTCAGTCTATCAGCGGCATAAGACGCGGCGTGTTTCTTCAATGCGAAAATGCGGGACCATCGTCTCTTCGATGATCCCGCCTAGCAAAAGTAGGAAATACAGTCAGTCAATCAGATTCAGTTCTTCTTTCTGTGGGAAGCCGCGAATGCGAATGCTATGTCAAAAGTCACCGTGGCCAATACGAAACCCGTGATGGCGGACCTGTCTTCGGGCTCTTCCAGCTGGAGTCGGCAGGCTTGCAGTAGATGGTGACGCTTCTATCATCCGGTAGTGTCTCGTCATCTTTCTGGTTCGCATCAGGATCGGACGGATCGGTGGCCCCGGTGGATGCCGGATGCCTACCGGAAAGCATCCGGCATGTATTGCGTTGCTTGGGCAGTCCCAATCAGAACTCGAAAAACGTTACTTAGCTTCCAGCAGGTGCGCGACGGCGTCCAAAGCGAGCTTGTATCCGTAGAAGCCCATGCCAGTGATAGTGCCGGTGGCGACCGGTGAAATCACGGAGCGTTTGCGAAACTCGTCGCGCGCGGACGGATTGGATATATGCACCTCCATCAGCGGCAGACCCTCGTCAATCACCATGTGGGCGGCGTCCGCAAGACCGTAGGAGTAATGGGTGAATGCGGCGGGGTTCATCACGATGGGCGTCTTCTCGTCGGCGGCCTGATGCATCCAGCCGATCATCTCGGCCTCGTCATCGCTCTGGCGGACCTCCACGTCAAGCCCGAGTTCCGAACCCCACTGCGTGCACAACTCGCGCAGGGTCTCAAGATCCTGCTTGCCGTACACGTCGGGCTGTCGCACGCCAAGACGACCGAGATTCGGTCCATTGACGACTACTACTTTAGTCATGTTCAAACTCCCCTGTTATTACTGCTGAATGCGGCGGAACGCCTCTTCGACGGCATCCGCGGGTGGATCCTCAAGATGAATCGGATGCCCAATCCTGTCAAGCACCACAAAACGAAGTTTGTTGCCGCGGGCCTTCTTGTCTCGATGCATTAAAGCGAGCACATCGTCCCACGTACCGTTGTTCCAAGACGTGGGCAAGCCCAGCGAGCCCAGCAGCGAACGATGGTAGTCCACAAGATCCTGATCGATGTATCCCAGAAGATGCGACAGTTCGGCCGCATACACGCATCCGACCGCCACCGCGTTGCCATGACGCCAACGGAAATGCTCAAGCTTTTCGATGGCATGGCCGAGAGTATGCCCATAGTTCAGGAATTCTCGCAGTCCCGCCTCCTTAAGATCGGCGGACACATGGTAGGCCTTCACGCTCACGGTATGTTCGATCAGCTCCGCGACCACATCCTTCAAATCGGAATCCAGGAATGTCGACCCGTCGAAGGCACGCAGTTCATCGGCATAATCCTCGAGAATCTGCAGAATTTCCGGATCCATGATGAAACCGGACTTGACGACCTCACCCAAACCCTCGATGAAAATGTCGTTCGGCAACGATGTGAGCGACTTCAGGTCGGCGAGCACTCCGGCCGGAGTGTAGAACGAACCGACCAGATTCTTTCCCTGCGGCGTATTGATGCCAGTTTTGCCACCGGTCGAAGCGTCAACCATGGCAAGCAGCGATGTCGGGCAGTTCACATAGCGAATGCCACGCATCCATGTGGCTGCCACAAAACCAGCCAAATCGGTTGCCGCTCCACCGCCAAGGCCGACGACCGCATCGGAACGGGTGAAACCCTCATCGCCCAAACGCTGCCAAATACCGTTGGCTACCTCGATGGTCTTTCCAGCCTCCGCATCGGGAATGATAATGTCGTACGCATCATAGCCCGCCTGCCGAAGCAGCGTGCGCGCACGATCCGAATGACGCTGCACCGGCTGTGTGTGGATAAGCGCCACCTTGACGGGCTTGCTGCCCAAAACCTGTGCAAGCTGTCCCATCACACCCTCGCCGATACGAACATCGTACGGTTCGATGGTGGAACCGGTGACATGTACTATACGTTGATCAATCATTTCCATCAGCTTTCTCGCAGCCGCCTGCGGAGACTGGCCGCGTGTGCCCACATGCACGTTCGCCACGCGCCTGAACACCGGATCACGTTCCTTATAAAGTTTCTTCCAACGCATATTGGCATCGCCGTTGAGCATCGGACGACCTCCACCACGATTCGCGCGCTCCATGGCCTCTTCCGGATCAGCCATCAAATACACGACCTTGCCACCAGACGCAACGTATCTCGCCAATCCCTCCTGGATGGAAGGTGTCATCGGCGCGCCCCCGCCCAAGGAAAAGATGCCATCGAAATCCTCAAGCATGTCAAGCACAACATCGCTTTCCAGCTCACGAAATTCCGGCTCGCCGTACTTTTCGAAATATTCGGGGATTCGCATTCCCGCATCATGTTCGATCTCATTATCGGCATCGGCAAACGGCAGATTCATCATCCGCGCCACTTCCTTGCCGACACGTGTTTTGCCCGCGCCCATCATGCCGATGATCACGGCGACAGGCCTGCGCATACCAGCCATGAAACGAATCACCTCATATGCTCAGGCCAGGAGGCAATGTACTGTTCGGCATTGCGCTTGGTCTCGGCAACGCAGTCGCCGCCGAACTTCTCAAGCACATACTGCGCAATGGTCAGACGCACCATTGCCTCGGCCACAACCGCGGCCGCCGGAACCGCGGTGTTGTCGGAACGCTGGTTGATGGCCTGCGCCGGTTCGCCTGTGGTCACATCAACGGTTCGCAACGCCTTCGGAATGGACGGAATTGGCTTCATGGCCGCACGCACCACGATCGGCTGGCCGTTCGACATGCCACCCTCGATACCACCGGCACGGTTGCTCAGACGGGAGATACGACCGTCCTCGCCCACCACCATCTCATCATGGGCCTGAGAACCAGGACGCATGGCTTCAAGGAAACCGTCACCGATTTCCACACCCTTGATGGCCTGAATGCCCATCACGGCGCTTGCCAAAGCCGCATCAAGACGGCGATCCGACTCGACATAAGTACCGACGCCCGCAGGAACGCCGTACGCCACGACCTCAATCACACCGCCCAACGTGTCGGCGTTCTCTTTCGCCTCATCGATGCGGGCGATCATCTGCTTTTCCGCTTCCTTGTCAAGCGTACGCACCGGAGAGGCATCCAATGCTTCAAGGTCCTCCGGCTTAGGAAGCGTGGCCTGCTGCGGATCGGTAATGCCCGCGCCGCCGATGGAGAGCACATGTGAAACGGTGCGGATGCCGAATGTCTGCTCCAAGAACTGCTTGGCAACCTCGCCCAGCGCCACACGAGAAGCCGTCTCGCGTGCGGAAGAACGTTCCAGCACCGGACGAGCGTCATCAAAACCGTATTTGCGCATGCCAGTCAGGTCAGCATGCCCCGGGCGCGGGCGGGACAGCGGGGCATTGCGCCCCTCACGAGCAATCTCATGATCAAGCGGATCGGCGCTCATCACTTCGGTCCACTTCGGCCACTCGGTGTTGGCGATCTCAATGGCCACCGGAGAGCCGATGGTCTCACCGAAACGCACGCCGGTAAGCATACGAACCTTGTCCTGCTCGAACTTCATACGTGCGCCACGGCCATATCCAAGACGACGACGCGCCAACGCGCCGACAATATCCTCCGTAGTGAAGTGGACGCCCGCAGGCAGCCCCTCGATCATGGCGACAAGCGCCTCGCCGTGCGATTCACCTGCTGTCTGCCAGCGCAACATGCCAACTCCTTTTCTTCCGAATGCAACTAGTGGACTATCTTAACGGTATGTGGTACATGATTTGCCTGCCGAGTCTGCTCTGTGGACTAGCCGTCAGCGTTGAAGACATCCGTTCACGTCGCATCCCGCGCACATGGGTCGCCGCAGGATGCGTAGTGCAGATTATCGTAAACCTCATATACGCGCTCTATGCCAACGCACTATTCTTGGCGCTGCAGGCACTGCTCTTCGCCGCGCTGTCGGCGGCGCTGCAATGCGCTCTTGCTTTAGTGAAACCCGGCTCGTTGGGATTTGGCGACGTCACGACCACGTTGCTTATGGGTTTGGCCGTCGGCATGTTCGGTCTGTTCGCCGTAGTGTCTTGGTGGCTTGCCGTCGGCGTGGTCGGCTTGTGCTGGATTGCCCTATGGACACGTTTTGATCCGCAAAAGCATACTTCTTACGCCGGTAGAACGCCATTCGCCCCGGCGATTGTGGCGACCGGGGCGATAGGCATTGCAGTTGGCGTTATGTTCTGATCAGTTCGCGTTTTCGTTGTTGTTCTTATACTCGTCGCGAATCTTCCAGAACTCGTCTTCCGTTTCAACGAATTTTGTTTCGCCGGTTTGCAGATTGGTGGTGACGAAATACATCCACTTGCCTTCCGGAGGATTGATGGATGCCTTGATGGCGTCGTCTCCCGGATTGCTGATTGGCGTAGGCGTCAGCCCCTTGTGAATGCGGGTATTGTACGGATTGCTGTCATCGTTCAGCTGGTCATCGGTAAGACGGCTCGCGGAAATGCCTAGACCATAGGCGACAGTCGTGTCCATACCGAGTGCCATGTCACTGTCGATACGGTTGAGAATAACCCTTGCGACCTGCCCGTAGTATCTGTCACTGCCCACTTCAGATTCAGCAATGGACGCAATGATCAAAATGCTTTCACGTTCGCTGCCGGTTGGCACACCCAAATCATCCAACTTGGCGATGCGCGCATCGACCATGCTCTTGATAATATCCTTAGCGGACTTGTTCTGCGCATTGTAGGCGCCAGGCTCAAGCCAGCCTTCGAATTTGCCACCGGCTTCTTCAGGAAGGATTCCCGATCCCCCACCATCTATGATGGCTTGGAATTCCGAAACATCTATGCCCGATGCCTGTGCCGCATTCGCGATGACATCAGACACGCGCTCACCGGCCTTGACTTCGGCGAAGCCTCCGGCCTTGCTTTGGTCAGACAAAATCTTGACCACGTCGGATGCCTTCATATGCGTCTTCAAAGCGTACGATCCCGGATACAACGTGGCCGAGGCCCCGCTTACCGCAGAAGTAAACGCGGCAGCGGACTTGACGATCTTCGCTTTGACAAGGTTCTCAGCGATTTCGGCGGGGCCTTGGCCGGATTCTACGGTAAAGGTCACTTCTTTATCGCCTGATCCCGTGTAATCCTCGATTTGGCTCTGCGAATTCGCTTCGTTCGCGGCCTTCCAATGTTTCAATGCACGTACTCCGAAGAATACGCCGACACCGATCAGAACAACTACCACAAGTGAGGCAATAATCGTGAGGTACAGACGACGACGCTTTTGTTTTCTGCGACGACGCATGTCTCTACGCGATTTCGGCGGCTGCGGAGGCATTGCCGAGTTGAAGGATGTGCTATCCGACGAATCCACCCATTGCGCGTTATCGGAGAAAAAATCATCGAGATTATCGGTCACAGGTCTCTCTCCTCTTGCCTCTCTCTTCTGTCGATTGCTGTCTGCAGTATCACCACCGCTGACTGTTGATCGACCATCGGACGATGCCCACGTCCACCGATTTGCGCATCGAACAGCTGATGATGCGCAGTCACCGTGGTCAGTCGCTCGTCAACCAATTCGATAGTTGGAACTTGCGTCAACGAGTATTCATCATCCTCCACCGCGGCGCGCAGTCTTCTCTCAAGGTTAACAGTCCACCGACGTGCCTTCTTCGCGCTTCTGCCTTCTTCTCCGCTTAGCAGCAACGGCAACCCGACTACCACATGGTCGACTGATTCGTCTTCGATGACGTCAACGACCTCATCCAATGCGCGAAATGAATCCCCGTAGACTTGAATGTTGCCTGCAGGGTGTGCGAGGGTGATGCCGGGGTCAGACAATGCGAGTCCGACCCTAGCATCACCCAAATCAATGCCAAGCCAAACCATGCTTGGTGGCTCAGCCCTTCATGGCCTGGTGGGCCAAAGCTTCGAGAGCCTCGTCAATCTTGGTGGCGTCCGCGCCGCCACCCTGAGCGAAGTCCGGCTTGCCGCCGCCACCGCCGCCGAGAATCTTGGATGCGCCTCGAACGAGATCTCCCGCCTTGATACCCTGCTTGCGTGCGGCCTCATTGGTGGCCACGGCAACCATAGGCTTGCCTTCCTCATTCACGCCGGCGAGGGCCACCACGACCGGGGTTTCCTCACCGAGCTGGCCACGGACGTCAAGCACGGTCTTGCGCAGCGCATCGAAGGAACCGAAATGCTCGACGTTCTTCGCGGCCACCTTGACCGGAGCCTGAGAAGCCTTGGCCTCAGCAACCAGAGCCGGAACGGAAGCCGAAAGCTGGGATTCATACATAGCTGCAAGACGACGATCGGATTCCTTAAGCTTGGCAAGCAACGCGTTCACGCGGTCTGCCAGCTCATCCGGACGGGCGTTAACCATGTCGGAAAGCTGTGACACCAACGCATGCTCGCGAGCGTTGAACTCGTAAGCGCTTTCGCCCACGACCGCATCGACACGGCGCACTCCGGAACCGATGGAAGCTTCGGACATGATGTTGACCGCGCCGATCTTACCTACATGATCAACGTGGGTACCGCCGCAGAGCTCACGGCTCCAGCCGTCTTCGCCAATGGAAACCACACGCACGACGTCGCCATACTTCTCTCCGAACAGGTGCATGGCACCCAGGGCGATGGCATCATCGAACTTCATTTCCTGAGTGGTGACGGCGAGGTTTTCGCGCAGCTTCTCGTTGACACGAGCTTCCACGGAGTTCATCGCATCCTTGCTCGGAGCGCTGGACCACTGGAAGTCGAAGCGCAGACGGTTCGGCGCATCTTCGGAACCGCGCTGGGTGGCCTGAGGGCCAAGCTCTTCACGCAGCGCCTTGTGCACCATGTGGGTGGCGGTATGCGAGCGGGCGATGGCACCACGGCGATCAAGATCGATGTTGGCGTTGACCTCGGCACCGACAACCAGCGTGCCTTCGGTCAGACGGCACTGGTGCACGATGAGATCCTTGATCGGCTTCTGCACGTCGTCGACCTCGAGCACAGCGCCATCATCGGAGAGAATCTCACCCTGATCGGCGAGCTGGCCACCGGCCTGCGCGTAGAACGGGGTACGGTCGAGAATGACTTCGACATTGGCCGGACCGGTGACTGCGGGAACGGAGCCCTTGCCTTCCTGCATGATGCCCAG
>OHAP01000407.1_pt1 | contig 32680 bp, 30 predicted proteins | sample 1577171 | NCBI WGS metagenome assembly OHAP01 (sample SAMEA3541489, study PRJEB24748) | human gut metagenome | biome: human gut; feature: human-associated habitat; material: faeces | place: China | collected 2012 | reverse complement strand
GATACATGGAAGCACTGGTAGCTTTTCGTACATTCAGAGGCGATGATGAGTAAAAGTGATGATAAGCAAAAACAAGGGAGGAAACAGCATGTATAAAGCATCAGAAGTAAATTCAGACGATATTGTAAAAGCTTTGCTAAAAAGTGAATTTGGCTTTTTACTGCTTCAATCTGATAATAATTGCAAAAATATATATGATTTATTATCAGAAAAAAGTACATACGAAAACAAATTAGGCATGTTTGGATATAACACTCAGATAACGTATTACTTATTTCCACTTATGTATCATAAATCACATAAAAACGAAAGTGATATTACAAAAGCAAGAGCAAATGCACTTTGCAATATATTCGCCCGTTGGACGGATAAAGGATATAACAAACATCACGCAAAAAGTCCATTTAAGTGCAAAGATTTTGTTAAATATACCGAAGAATTAGAATGGACGAATGCAGATTATATGCTGCTGTTAATTGAACCAATTAATTAACTATGGAAAACAAAACAAATAAGCTTATCTAACAATATTTCCGTGCAACGGACGGGGCGCAGGGGTAGAATGTAATCACCGTGATTAAATCATGCTATTTACATAACATCAATAACAAAAATAATATATATAAGTTATGTAATTAGCAGAAATTTCATAAAACGGAAAGAAAAAGTAAAGAAATATTAAAGAAAAATGCTTGCCTCTTGCTTTGATATTGCATATAATATAAGCATGAAAGGAGTGGTGTTTATGGCACAGGCAGTTAATGTAAATTTTAAGCTGGACGCAGATGTGAAAAAGAGCATGGAACAGGCTTGTTCCGATATGGGGCTTTCCATGAGTGCGGCGTTTACTATTTTTGCCAAAAAAGTAGGCAGGGAGAAACGTATTCCTTTTGAAGTTTCCGCAGACCCTTTTTATTCCGAAAGCAATATCCGTTATTTGGAACAGAAAATGGCAGACTATAAGGCGGGGAAAATCAAACTTGCAGAGCATGAACTGATAGAGGAGTAACCTATGCAGACAAAAATCGTACAATGGGATTTTGACGCATGGGAAGATTATCTTTATTGGCAGACGCAGGATAAGAAAATGCTGAAAAAGATAAATCAGCTTGTAAAAGATATAAGCCGCAATCCGTTTGAGGGCATAGGGAAACCCGAACCCTTGAAAGGAAATCTTACAGGGTTTTGGAGCAGACGTATTGACGGAGAACACAGACTTGTGTATGCGGTTGAAGATGATAAGGTTTTGATTTTCTCATGCAAAGGACACTATAACGATTAGAGGACGGGCAACCGCCCTCTTTTCTTCTTCCTTTTGCCGCTTAATTTTCCAACGGTTGGGGATTGACATATATAAGTTGTTGAGCTATTAGTCAAGGATCAGATTAAACATTGACAACCAATTACATAATTGTTAAAATCTACCTAAAGGCAAAAAATTAAGAGATGATTGGGAGTCATCTCTTAAAGAAAAGATAGGTTACACATAAACAACTTATACCAAAATAACCTATTGCTTAATACCATGAAAACAAGCACAACCAACACTCATAATTAGCAAGCACAATTAGCAAGCACGACGATTATTCAGCTGGATGGCATTGGGTCTAGGGTCTACACCCGCAACTGCAAGCCCGTTTTCATTTCTATGGAAAATAGTAACATACGGATAACTTTTTTTCAAGACATAAAGTGAAAAAGAACGTGAAAGAGTTATGGAAATAGGCTCTATATTTCACATATGCTCTCTTTTTACGATAAAAATAAAAAATGGAAGGGAGGTGGACACCGATGCAGCGTATCAAATTGGAAGTATTTAAGAAATTTTTTAAGAAGGATCTGACAGGAAATGAGATCGATTTCCTGATTGCTCTTACCTATGTGCAGGATAATAGAGGGATTGCCCGTGGGGTCTTTTACAAAGATATGATGGCTGTAACCGGTATGTCCACCCAGGCATTCTATGACTGTAAACGTTCCCTGGAAGAAAAAGGGATAATCTCTGTCCAGAGAAGAGAGCAGGATTATGATATTACGTTGATCGGAAATGATTTTTCCGGATATACAGAGGAAGATTACCACCTGGGGAATGTAAAGTATATCAGAACAAATATGAAGTTGTTCCGGGATACAAACTGGAAAAAATTAAAGCCGACACAGAAATTGCTGGTGATGGATCTGGTCAATATCAATACTGCAAGCAGTATGAGAACCTACCGGATTGCAAGGAAGAAATTCGTAGAAAAGTACACGGAACTTCTGCAGGTAACAGGCAGGACACTTCAAAAGTATATGAAATTCCTGAAGCTGTACTTTTGTGTAGGATTAAAGGAAGGAATGTATTATATTACACTTCGCAGGCAATTCTGCAGATCTGTCGCAAAGACAGAAAGTGATCAGGTAAACCGGCATCTGTTGGATACCGCCTGCAGGAGAAACCGGATCAAGGAACCGGATGAAAGAGAAGCTGCGGATATCCTGGCTGTGATCAGCAGATACAGGAAAGAAATACGGGATAATTTCTGTGATGTAGTAGAGGTATTCAGGAAGATGCTGGAAGTCCTGAATGCAAATATACCGAACCGGTCAAAGTGGAAACGGAGGCTGAAAGCTTCCCTGTACCATAAACTTCTGAGGGAAGAACTGGGGCTGGCATGATAAAAAAGAACAAGCGTCTCAAAATAAAAATGAGACGAAACAGGATAAGATCTAAGAAATACGCTTAGGTCTTGTTGTGGTTGAGAAAAAAGAAGAAAAAAAGGAACAAAAGAAAAAAGCAGGAAAATTTTGCCTGGATCTGTCATCCGGATCAGGAAATTCCTGCTTTTTTCTTTTTTATCGTAATTTTCCATTCAAATTTTGAGGTAGTATATGATAGTTCATTCAAATTTCAGGTCAATGGAAATTAATCTAATTCAAGAATTGAGGTAGATAATAGATATTCTATTCAAGTTCTGGGCCGTGTGGATAAGCCTAAAAAGCCTGTAAATACAAGGAATAGCAGGATATCGGAAGAAAATTAAATCTTACTTTCTCTTAAATCCTTATTCTATAAAATCCATAGTTACCACAATTTATCCCAAAATCTAAAAATAAGGGGATTGCCCTACGGGCGAATACTTGTTGGTTGAACCAAAACCGCTATCTATTAACCTGTATGTAATTCCAATTAAAAAAATACATAACAGTAAAGAAAAAAATATCTTGAAATATATAGCAATCTAAGATAAACTGATATCGAAGGACAGAAGAGTATACTTTTTTGTCCTTCTTTTTTTCTATCATACTTGAGCTATATTTTCAAGTATTTCTTTAAAAGTTATCATTTTTCAGCAAAAAACATTGAAAATATTTAATTTTTTTCCTGGAACAAAAAAGTATACTTTTTTATCCCTTTTTCATCCTGTGCCGTAAACCCGGCACAGAAAATGTTACTCCCACGTTTTTCACATTACATTGAAAAATGATGGTTGCGAACATTTTTCTTCTATATCTGGAGCAGCCAAACGGCTGCTCTTTTAATTTTCAACCATCAATTCAAAACTGAATAGAGAATTGGAGACTTCATAATGGTATCAAAATTAATTATGATACTAAAATAGGTGCTATTCATAGCACCCTTGGATCTCAACGCAGTTGCAGGTACTGCGATAGAAAAACTGTAGCAGATTGTAAAGGAGCAGGATTGCATTTTACAATGTGTGGTCTTTGAGAAAATGTAAGCTTGCTTTTTGCCAGAAATTTACTATACTCTAATTAACGGGACTCATACTTTAAAAAAGAGAGGGAAAGACTATGAAATGGTTCAAAGAACATAAGAAAGCAGCAACCATCGGATTGGCAGGGATTTTTCTTCTTGTCCTGATCCTGATCGGCTGTGGGGTCGCATTCAGCGATTCGGGAAATGGATCAGATCAGAAGGAACAGGAAGCATCTGTAACCGACACAAAAAAAGAGACTGCAGAAGAGAAGAAAAGTTCTGATGCGGAAGTAAAAAAAGAGGATGCTGTGAAAGAAAAGGTTTCTGAAGAAAAAAAAGAGACAAAAGAAGAGGCAAAAAAAGAAGAAAAGACAGAAAAAAAGGATGATACCAAGAAAACCAGTACTGCATCCGCTACGGCTACGACTAAAAAGGATGAAGCAAAAACTTCCTCCAGTAAGCCGTCCAGCAGTTCCAGCACGAAGAAGACAGAGACAAAAGCAAATAACTCCAGTTCTTCCAATAGCAGCAAGCCGCAGCATACGCATACCTGGGTAGCCCAGACGAAAAATGTCTACCATGAAGCAACCGGACACTACGAAAATAAGTGGGTGGAAGATTCCGCAGCTTGGGATGAAGATCAGTATACAGAAAAAGTGGTATGTGGATGTGGGGCAACGTTTGATAGCGTAGAAGGTACTTACGGATGGGAACAACATTCGATTGATGGATGCAATTATGGCTATTCCGTACTTCCAGTAAAGACTGGAACAATTCACCACGAAGCAACAGGACATAATGAGCAGAAATGGGTGCAGGATTCTGCAGCATGGACACAGACAGTCACTACTGGATATAAATGCAGCGGCTGCGGTGCGACAAAATAAAAAAGCAGAAAAGAAAATAGAGAAATAAGCTAGGGAAAGACTTTGCAGATGCAGAGTCTTTTTTTCATACCCTAAATACAAAAAAGAAAGGAAAAAGTCATGAAAGTAGGAAAAAGACTAACCGCTTTCTTCCTGGCAGGGATGCTGATCCTGACCAGCAATGTAACTGGTTTTGCCGAAGAAACTACGGCAGATCAACAGCCGGAAGAAGCAAAAAGTACCTATCTTCTGACCGTAGATGCAGAAGATAGTACAGTAACCGTAAAAGGGGATCATGTTGAGCAGAAGACCGCATCAACTTATCAGATTGAAGCAGGAAGTGAGGTAGCAGCAAGTGTTGCTCCTGCGGACGGAAAGGAAATAAAGGAAGTCCGTGTCAATGAAGAGCAGATGGATCTTGCAGATGGAACCGTTACCTTTTCCATGCCGGAAAAAGACAGTTTGCTGCAGGTAACGCTGAAAGAAAAAGAGCAGGCTGCCGAAGAAACGGAAGAACCAAAGCAGGAGGTATCGCAGACAGAAGAATGGGAGCTTCCGGATGAGAAGGAATACCAACAACGGTTACAACTCGCAAAGGCATTAGGCGTGGAAAACTGGCTGGATGAAGAGGGATGGCTGGATGATGGCTACTTTGCCGGAAAGAGTGATCTGGAATTAACAGAAAGCGGTGTAGTGCCATTGATTCGCAACAGTATTACGAATCCTAAAATGTCAAGAGCCGTAACTCTTTATAACAAAGTTACTTACAACAATATTTCCTCTGCAGAGTTTGCGGTAGACGGAAAGCTGGCCTTTTGCTTGGAGTACGCAAAGACAACCCCACCAGCAGGGACAGCAACAGGAACACCAACCGAGATTACAAATTCCGGAGTAAAAGCAGCCATGTATTATGGCTACAATGGACCGGCTGCAGCACAGTATAGTTTTAGCAGCACCTCGCAGGCCGTTCTGGTCACGGCCACACTGAGCAGCTACTACTACAGTGGACAGTCTCCGTTTTCAAGTGCAACCAGTGGAAATGCACAGAGTACCGGATTTACAGCTTTTTATAAATTTGTCGAAGCACATAAGGCTTCCGTACCATCTTCCTTTAAAGCCTATGCGGTAAGTACGGGTTCAAATACCCAGCATTTAGGATATTGGACGTACGCACCAACAGGAACCATGTATCTGACCAAGACATCGGCTAATACAGCAATGACGGACAATAATAGCTGCTACAGTCTTGGAAATGCAGTCTATGGGGTATATTCCAATTTGGCCTGTACCATCAAAGTAGACACATTGACTACTGGAACGAACGGTGTATCCAATCCGATTTCGGTCAATGAAGGAACGTATTATGTAAAAGAGATCTCTGCTCCTAAAGGTTACAAATTGGATACAAAAGTACACACCGTAAAAGTAACCAGTGGACAGACAGCAGTAGTCAAAGTCCAGGATGCCCCATTGAATGACCCGGCAGCCATTGAACTGAACAAGATTGACGCAGATACCGGGGAAACCGTACAGGGTGCAGCTTCCCTTGCCGGTGCTCAGTTTACTGTTAAATATTATAAAGGATTCTATACGGAAGAAACTCTTCCGAGTACGGCAACCAGGACTTGGGTGATTGAGACAAAGCAAGTAAAAACATCATCAGGACAGACAAAATATTATACACAATTATCCGACAGCTACAAAGTTTCAGGCAATGAATTATATAAATCTACACAGGGGCAAGCAACGCTTCCACTTGGAACGATTACGATCGAAGAGACCAAAGCTCCGGAAGGATATCTGCTTGATGGAGCTTATCTGCAGGCGGCAGGAAGTACCACCAAGTTGTCCGGCAAGTATGTAGCACAGATCACGCAGACTGGACAGGCTGCAAAATTAAATGGTGGAAATGTCTACAGCATGAATGACAAGGTTGTAAAAGGGGATATTGTCATTGCGAAATATGCAGAGAACAATGCAGAAGCCGGAAATGGATCATCCGATCTGAAGCGGCCATTAAAAGATGTGAAATTCCATCTGACCTCAAAGACCACAGGAACGGTATATACCATCAAGACGGATGATCAGGGAATCGCATCCACCCAGCAGCTTCTGGAAGAAGACAAGCGTGGAAAAGAAGGGGCATTACCGTTTGATACCTATACGGTAACGGAAGAAAGTCCTTATGAAGAATATGACGAGGCAGATCCATGGGATGTTACCATTGATGAAAATCTGAAGACGTATTACTACATTTTAAGAAATGACACCATCGATGCCCCGATCAGTGTAGTCAAGAAAGATGCAACGACTGGAAATATCATTCCGGTTGCCGGAGCAAAATTTCAGATTTTGGATGCAGAGAAAAATGTCATTTCCCTGACCGTCCCTTATCCGTCCAATAAAAAGATGGATACCTGGGAGACAGATGAGACCGGTTCTTTCTATCTGCCACAGAAGCTGGAATATGGCACGTACTATTTACGGGAAGTAAAAGCCCCGGAAGGATATTTGTTAAATACGGAAGAGATCCAGTTTAAAGTTACTGCAGAACGGGACTGGGAGAATCCATTGGTTGTGGAATGTGAAGATGTTCCGGCCATGGGAAAAATTCATCTGAAAAAGACCGATAAGGAATCCGGGGAAACACTTGCCGGAGCAGTATTTCATGTAATTGCTGCAGAAAATATCACCACACCGGATGGCACACTGCAGGCTGCAAAAGATGAGGTCGTAACGACACTGACAACCGGATCAGATGGAACGGCTACCAGTGATGCATTGCATTTCGGAAAGTATAAGCTGGTCGAAACCAAAGCTCCAAATGGTTATGTTGCATCTGAAAAGAGCTGGAATGTCACCCTGTCATATGCGGATCAGGAGACAGAGATTGTTACAGAAGACATAACGGTTACCAATACTCCAAATGAAGTGAAAGTGAAAAAAGTAGATGCAGATTCACAGGAAGCACTTGCCGGAGTAGAATTTCAGGTTTGGAAAAAAGGAACGTCTGCGAAAGATACCTATACAACCGGAGAAGACGGAACCTTTACCGTCAAGAGACTTGCTCCTGGAACCTATTGCATCCAGGAATCCAAACCGGCACCGGGATATGAGCTGAATGAAGAGATTCAGGAGATTACTGTTAATGCAGATGGAACATTCGGTGGTGAAACAACTGCAACCGTAACCTTTACAGATAAAAAGACAGTGATCACAGAAACCAATGCGATCTCAGCCGATACGCTGGGAAAAGAAGGACTGCCAAAGACAGACGCTAAGATTACCGATACTGTTTCAATGCAGCACCTATATAAGAGTGGACAGTATAAGTTAAAAGCCCTATTAAAAGACCAGGAAACCGGAGACTCCTATCTGGTCAATGGAAAAGAAGTGACAGCAGAAAAAAACTTTTCTGCAACTGCCTCTGCTATGAATGTGGACGTTCTGATCACTGCCGATCTTTCCAATGCAGTAGGAAAAAAACTGGTCGTATACGAATATTTATATCAGATTGTGGACGGAAAAGAATTTCTGATCTCTTCCCATGAAGATATTCATGACGAGAAGCAGACGATCACGATTCCAAAACAGGAGATCCGGACTACAGCAAAAGATAACAATACACAGAAGTCCGAAGGCATTGCTAAGAAAGATGCAACGATCATTGATACCGTAAACTACAGTGGCCTGATCGTAGGTCAGGAATACACCGTGAAAGGTGTTCTGATGCTGAAAGGTACCAATGAACCATTGTTAGTGAATGGAAAGAAAGTCACAGCAGAGAAGACTTTTGTTCCGGAAAAATCTTCCGGATCCGTAGATGTAGAGTTTACGTTTGATGCATCCGCACTGCAGGGAGAAGCAGTCGTTGTATTTGAACATCTGTACGTGCAGGATGTTGAAGTGGCCTCTCATACCGACATCGAAGATCAGGGGCAGACTGTGGACTATCCTGAACATGAAATTAAGACTACAGCAAAAGATAAAGATACACAGAAGTCCGAAGGAATCGCAAAGAAGAATGTAACAATCATTGATACCGTAAATTACAGTGGTCTGATCGTAGGGCAGAAATACACCGTAAAGGGTGTCCTGATGCTGAAAGGTACAAAGAAGCCACTGTTAGTGAATGGAAAAGAGGTCACAGCAGAGAAGACTTTTATTCCGGAAGAATCTTCCGGATCCGTAGATGTAGCGTTTACGTTTGACGCATCCGCACTGCAGGGAGAAGCGGTGGTTGTATTTGAACATCTGTACGTGCAGGATGTTGAAGTTGCAGCCCATACCGACATCGAAGATCAGGGGCAGACTGTGGAGTATCCTGAACATGAAATTAAGACTACAGCAAAAGATAAGGATACACAGAAGTCCGAAGGAATCGCTAAAAAGAATGCAACGATCATTGATACTGTAAGCTACAGTGGCCTGATCATAGGTCAGGAATATACCGTAAAAGGTGTTTTGATGCTGAAAGGCACGAAGAAGCCGCTGTTGGTGAACGGAAAAGAAATCACCGCAGAGAAGACCTTTGTTCCGGAAAAGTCTTCCGGATCTGTAGATGTAGAGTTTACGTTTGATGCATCCGCACTAAAAGGCGAGTCCGTGGTTGTATTTGAACATCTGTATGCAGATGGAGTAGAAGTTGCCTCTCATACTGATATCAACGATAAAGGACAGACCGTAACATACAAGCTTGGAAAGCTAAAAGTTACTATGCCGAACCAGAAGAATAGCGGTCTGATCACTGCATTGAAAACTGGTGATATGCTGGCCGTAACACCATATATTGTGCTTCTGATGCTTGCTGGAACAACAATTCTTGTACTTGCAAAAAGAAAAAAGAAAGAGGTTATAGATGAAAAATAAATGGAAAAAAGGGATTCTCTTTTCTTTTTTATCGTTGTCAATTCTCTCTTCCCCACTGCAGGTTTTTGCAGCGGGGAAACCCCTGACAAAATCGGTCACGATTGTAGCCGATTCAAAGGAATATAAAAAAGAAGCGGAAAAAAGTTTTCAAAAGAAGATTACTGAAAACGGGAAGAGTTACGAGCTGGTTGATATAGCCTATAACATTGTCGATCAGGAATACACGGAGACTCTTACCAAGACTGTAGAAATGCAGAGTGAACCTCATCTGACTATGGAAGAAGGAGGGATCACCTATGCTTTGGTATCAAAAAATACAAAAGAGACGGTCAGGCAGCCGGCAGCAACGCAGACTGTGACTGGCTGGGATGAATACGACCATGCAGTGACGGCTGCAAATGTTCCGGCAACGAAAGTGGTTCATGCGAAAAATGACGTGACCGGAGAAATGGAAGATGTCACCTGTTCTTTGACTGGCATCACACAGACCGGGACAAAGACGGTTACAAATACCATGTCCTTAACTTTCAGCGATTATGATGCTTCCTATTATGAGTGGAACGGTCATCTGATTCCAAGAAATGACAGTACCCCGGCATTATCCGGGTATGAAGCTGAATTATTAAGCAGCGTAGGGGCTACATCCGGAAGCCGGATCACCTCGATTAGCTGGGTCGGAAGTCCTTATACAGGATCGGATGGGGTTGTGTATCGGGATGCAACAGCAAACGTAGAACAGCAGATACAGGTGTACCGGGCAAATTATTCGGGAGCGATCACAACTCCGGAAGAAAAAGAAGTGATCTATACAGCAACTTATTCAGCCCCGGATCAGGATGGAGCTGTTGAATATAAAGTAGTTGCGACTGCAACTTATAATCCGGTAACTTCCATTATTCCTATGGTTGTAACCGGAGTGGGCATCCTGATTTTCATCCTTCTTGTTGTTGCAGTCTTGTATATTCTGCAGAAACGGAAAAAAGAGAAACATGCAGATGCTTAAAAATGAAAGAGTTTTATAAAAAAGGAGAACGAAAATGGCTAATTTTTTTAATGGACTTCAATCACTGGCACAGGAATATCAGCCGTACGTGCTGACTATAGCAGCAATTATGATTATTGGATGTTCTGTATTGAATATGATGCCGGGCGAAGAGAACCGCTCAAAGGCCAGAAAATGGATTCCTAATATTCTGATCGGAATTGCCGGTGTTATTCTGGCATTTACCATCGCAACGGAATGGTTCGCAAAATTTTAACCTTAAATGCAGTGAAATACATAGTTGATTTCCAGGTGCTATTAATAGCACCTGGAAGAAAAAGGAGCTTTTGAATGAAGAAAAAGGTAAGTGAAATTGAACTATATTATAGCGATGTAGTGGCTGTAGAAGCCTCGGTCCAGGATCCAGAGTGCTATCAGATTTATCGGATTGACGTTCCACAGGGACAGATCGTCCCTCTGGACGAAATTGTATTTCCTACAAGAGAAGAAGCTGCAGAACAGATCCGGGAATATGGATTTCTCCAACTTTCCTATCCAATGCTGCAGGACGAATTAAGACGAATGAGGTATCTGTTATGGAAGATAAACGCATCGTAAGAAGCAGTAACAGCCATACGTTACGAACGCAGAAGATTCTTTCCAATAAGAAAGTGATCACTGCAATATTGATCCTGGAGGATTTCTTATTATTGGCTGTTTGGAACATCCTATTAAATTTTTTTGGAAATCTGATCACAACTTTGAAATTACATCAATCCATAGATCATCAGCACATGATTCAGGTGTGGTTTTATACCGGTCCAGGTGCATGGAAATTTTATGCTATCTTCGTAATTTTTATAGCTGCCTTCGATGCACTACAAGCCTACCATATTTACACTTCCTTTTCGGAAAAAGATATTAATGTGGGTCAAAAGGGAACACAGCGTTGGACTACGACAGAAGAAATTATCCAGCAGTACAAGGAAATCCCGGACAGAGATCTTCCATACGACGGAGATCCGGGGATCATCATTTCCAGAATAGGAAACAAGCTGTATATTGACCCTTCTCCGGTGAATAACCTGATTTTTGGTATTACCCGTTCGGGTAAAGATGAAATCTATGTAAACCCATCGGTAGACGTGTATTCCAGGGCAAAAAATCAACCTTCTTTGATTATTGCTGATCCAAAGATAGAAACTTACCGGGTTGCGAAGAAACCTTTAGAAGAGCGAGGGTATCTGGCCTATCTTTTGAATCTGGATGACCCCTTGCACTCGATGGGCAATAACCCATTAGATTCAGCGATTCAGTATGCAAAAGCCAACGAAAATGCAAAAGCAATGGCTGTAGCTCGTGCCTTTGCATTTTCCATTTTTCACTCAGATGCAGAGAAATCCGAACCGATCTGGGCTAATACAGCAACCGATCTCTTTACGGCCCTGATACTGGCACATATCACGGATGCGTTAAAAGAAGACGAAGTCGAAAATGCCAGAAGGTATGCAGCCTTTCTGGAAAAGCAGAAAGAATACCTCTATCTCACACCGGAAGAACAGAAAGTGGCAGTAGAAAATTATGCAAAGGCGATCTCAGAAGGAAAAGATATCACAGATCCTTCCATTTTAACGATCCCAACTGAAGAATCGTTCTGGTATTTATATGAAAATGAAAAAAAGATCAATGTTTATAGCATTATCAATCTTTTTACAAATTTAGTACGAATCAAAGATGAAGAAAATCCGAATGTCTCCCAGTTAGATTATTACTTTAACAGCAGAGATGATATGGATATTGCAAAACTAAAATATGCAACCATTGAAACTTCTTCAGGTCGAACCCGGGGAAGTATTTATACCAATATGCTGTCGCAATTAGGAGTTTTCATCGATGAAAACATCGCAAAAATGACGGCTGAAAGCTCCTTGAACTTAAAAGACATTGGATTTGGGGAGAAGCCGGTTGCAATCTTTCTGGGAATCCCGGATTACGATAAAAGCAACCACTTTATTGCAAGTACCTTTATCCGTCAGGTCTATTACGTGAATGTGCAAAGTGCAGTCAGAAAAAATGGGAAATGCGACCGGCAAATCAAATTTATTTTGAACGAGTTCGGAAATCTTCCACCGATTGAAGCAATGGAAGAATTGATTACCGTCGGAGCTGGAAGAGGAATCACCTTTGATTTATATGTTCAGTCGTTCCAACAGCTTACAAAGTTGTATAAAGATGATGCAGCAACCATCCGGGACAACTGTGGTAATAAAATTTATATTAAGTCAACCGACAAGGATACTCTGGAAGAATTTGTTCAAATGCTCGGAAATGAAACCATCATTGACGTACAACGAACCGGGGAACGCTTATCCTTTGACAAGCACATCATGGAATCTTCTGCTGAATTGTCCCTGCTGAACTTAAATCAGCTTAAAAACCTGATGGAAGGAGAGGTTGTGATCGATCGTACCATGAAACGTAGGGATAATCAGGGAAATCATATCACTCCTTACCCGATATTTAACAGTTTTGAAAATGGGAGAAGGTTGTTATATCGATATGAATATTTACAGGATTCATTCCCAGATGCAGATTCCATTCCTCTTTATTCCATGTTGACAGAATCCAGGGAACATATCGACTTATCAGATCGAATCCTCGATTACAAAAAATTTACGCATGGAGCAGGACAACCTGTCCCTGTAATGAAATTTCAAGACCTTGAAAATTATCAACGGATCTGTGAAATTTTAAGCAAGGTATTGGGAGAAAATTATCAGGAAGAGTACTCCATCAATGGAAGTATCAACATCCCTCTGCTTTCGTCACTGATTGCAGAGAATCGTTATATCCCTGAAGAAATCCGGATGAGCATTCTGGGGCTGATCGAAAGCGAGGTGGCATAATGACACAGGAAGAAATTTTCAAGATTCTGACAGAAAATGCACAATATTTTGATAATAATAATATTTTTTCAATGGCTATCCGCTCCATCGAATGGCTCATTGTAAAATTTTTGAAATGGCTTGTAAACCAGTGCGAAACTTTATTTAGCATGACGATTGGATTAGTGGATTTTACCCACTATTCTTCTGTGCAGGATTTTTTACAGGAATGGCAGGGGTTATTTGTAGTTCTGTTGGGAATTTCCCTGATCATAATAGGCACAATGTATATTGTGAACTGGGAGAAGAAACCCACCTGGATCCAGCTTGTTCAAAATGGATTGATTGGATTCTTCTTCATAACCTCTTCCTTCTATATCCTTGGAAAGATCAATACTACTTTAGTTCAGGGAACGGATGCCGTCATAGAGACTTATGGTGATGGAGAAGGAAGTGGCTCTGTAATAGTAAGAGATAACCTCTTTGATCTATATTATGCTGATAAGCAATATACCAATGGACTTGCGGATATTACAGACAAGGGAATGCCTCATTATGAGTCCCTGACTGATTCTGACATTGATCAGATCGACTTTACAGAGATCATGGATCCTGATAATAGTCGTTTGAAAAGTAATTCTTCAGATATCCTCAAAAAAGAAATCCTTTTCACGCAGGAAAATATTCCTGCTGAAGACCGACTGACAGACGTTACTTATGACCATTTCGGCATTACCTGGCTTGGAAACGGTTATTACCGGTATACCTTCCAATTTTTTACGGCACTCATTACCTTTATTGCGTTCCTGATCATTTATATTATCCTCTCATATAAAGTGGTCCGTTTTGTATGGGAAATTATTATGGGACAATTTTTAGGAATTATTTATGCTGCCAATCTTACCAGTTCTCAAAAAATTTTAAAGACATTGGACTGTATCAAGAATGCATATTTAATGATCCTGCTCTCTACCATCTGCATGAAATTCTTTTTGCTTATGCAAACGTACTTAAATAGTGTAGAACCTTTTAAATCCCATGCTATTGTTCGTTGCCTGTTAATTCTGTTCAGTGCTTTTTCACTTGCAGATGGTCCGAATATGGTGGAAAAAATGACAGGATATGATGCGGGACTGAGTTCCGGATTTGGAAAGATGTATGCCCTGATGAGAGGTGCGTCAATGCCGTTACACTTAGGTTCCTCTATTGCTCATACCGGGATTTCCTTTGCACAACAGCACGGAATAAAAAATGCCATGAATAACATGAGCGAGTCTTTAGCTGGTGCAGATGGTCCAGTACAAAATGGAATGGATGCTGGTTTAAATTCCTCCGATTCCTCTGATTCTTCTGGAAAAGCTACAGGAGATGGTGGAAAAGAAGGAAACTTAAATCAACAGAATACTAACCAACAAGAAAATTCAATGAATCAGGATAGGAACTCTTCTGAAAATTCCATGAATGAAGCTTCCATGACAGCAGATTCAACTAATGAACTGGATCAAAATGCAGCTACACCGGATGATACCCAGATGGAGCAGTCTGGTGAAACCGACTCCATGAATCAAAGCAATCCGGATTCTTCCATGGGACAGGATTCCCACAATCCTTCCATGGAATCCCAAAATGAACCTGCAGATTCATTAATGAATCCTGCAATGGATGATTATGTAAATCAATCTCTGGGAGAGATGGAGCAGATGCATTCTTCCGGTAATATGGCAACAGATTCCAAACCAAATACAACCTATACCGGTGAAGGATTGAATCCATCACCAAGTGTTCATGGTTCTGAAAATTTAAGTACTGACCAGAATGTTCCACCAGATATTCCGTCCTCATCCAAGGATCTATTTTAACCTGTTTAGAATACAGTACTGCAGGGTGCTATTAATAGCACCCTGCAAGAAAGGAAGAAAATTATGTCCGAAAATCGTTACATTGTAACGCAGGAAATTAAATCTGAAGCACAGTATAAAAAAGGGTTTTACTCCAAAGATATTATGTTCGTGGTTGTTTTTATGATGGTATCGTATTTTCTTAAACCGCTCGTTGCGACCAAGTTACAATACCCTTTTTTAATTGGTTCCCTTTTGATTGCAGTCTTTCTGAGAACCCCTGCGATCTACAATAAAAAGAGAAAAACGCTGGACAGTTTAGTAATTTATATGAGGAGGGAAAATACCGTGTACCACCCAATCTTTAGGCAGAATAAAATTTCTGCCAGCGATCAGGATAAAAGAGGAAAAGTAGCATCTACGATTTTAGATTTGATAGATTTGCGTAATTATAATGAACAGCATCGTTGCTTTCAACGAAAAGATGGAAGTTACATTGATTTTTTTAAGATCAAAACCCGTGATAGGGGGAATACGGCAGAAAATGAAATTCAGTATGATATTTTGAAATTTTTAAAATTATTGCAGACTTATGAAGGTTGTCTGAAAATCGAATCACTGAATTTTCCAACTAACACTTCAAAGCAACAGGCTTACTATAAAAAGAAAATTGAAAACTGCAAAAATACCGCACAAAAAAGATGGCTGACGATTGCTCAGAAAGAGCTGGAATGGGTTGATCAGCATACAACGAAACGAGAATACTATCTGGTTTACTATGCTGACACCATGGATAAATTTGTAAATCTCAACCAACAGATCATCAATAAATTACGTTTAGGGCAATATGGGATGCTGGAAGAACTCTCGCAGGAGAAAAAGGAAGACATCTACTTTAAACTCTTCAACCCAAGTTCCATCATCCGGAACACCGCTTACGAAGAATAGGAGGCTGCCATGGCAATATTCAAAAAGAAAGACAAAAAAGAAAAAGAAATCCTCTTAGACCGTCGGCTTCTGTCCTATATCCAGCCGAAAGGTGGCATTACATACCGGGATGAGAAATTTATATCAACAGGAGATACTTATATCTGCTGTATCCATATTTACGAATTTCCCAAAACGATCGGGGATTTCTGGCTGGAAAAATTAATGAACATCCCCAATACGATCGCTATCATGGATATTTTGACAGAAGATACCGTACAGGTAAAAAAGAATATCAACCTGTCCATGAAGGAACAGAATGTACGTTACCGGGAGTCAAAAGATTATAGTGAGAAAATGGATGCCGAACAGCGGTTTAACGAAATGAAAGCGTTATATCAGGAATTGGAAACCATGGGACAGGTCCTCAAAAGTGTTGCAATCCGTATTTTTATCGCAGACCGAAACCGATATGATCTAGAAGAACGTTCCAAGGAAATCATGGATTCGTTAGAAGCTGATGGATTTAAAACTACGGTCTTCCTCAACGAGGGGAAAAAAGAATGGGCTGCTCTTGTAAAAAGCTTAGAAGAACAGATGCAAGATCCTTTTCATGTCCCTGGACAGGCTTTAACATCCAAACAGATTGCTGTCGGATACCCTTTCCGTTTTTCTTCCCTGGAAGATCCTTACGGAAAATATTTAGGATATACCGCCTGTGGTGGAAATGTGATCTTTTCCCCTTTTACCAAAACGTCTACCAGATCTTACTACAATAGCATCGTTTTTGGAAATATGGGATTTGGAAAATCGACCCTGCTGAAGAAGTTATTTGAACAGGCCGCCATGGTCGGTGATTTTGTCCGTACCTTTGATATCACCGGTGAATTTGCTCCGCTGACCATCGAAATGGGCGGTCGGATTATCAAATCCGGAGAAAAGATCATCAATCCATTAGAGATTTTGAAAGCTGCAGAAACCGAACAGTTGAGTTATCTTACGAATATTAAGCGACTCACCGTATTGTATAAATGTATGAATCCGGATTATACCATGCAGGAAATTACCATGTATCAGAATACCCTGAAAGAATTGTATCTTTCCTTTGGGATCGATACTGCGGGAATTGTGACCGGACTTCCTGCAAAAAGTTATCCGATTTTTTCTGATTATCTGCAGTTCCTAAACCAAAAAGCGGTGGAGTTAAGCAAGATGGGAGGAAATGCCTTGCAAAAACAGGTCATTGCTGCAGATATGCTCACCCTCAACCAGATTAAAAAGGTCATTGAAAGAATTGTAGATACCTATGGATACCTGTTTAATGGACACACAACTTTTGACAATATCGTAGATGAACAGATTGTCACCTTTGATATTTCCGGCTTGAAAGATCTGGAAGACAATGTATTCGATGCCGTCATGTTCAATATGCTCACGATGTGTTATGGAAACTGCGTCACAAACGGATCGCTAATGAAAAAGAAGTACGAGCAGGGAGAACTTGCACTGGATGAAGTGGCACATACGCTGATTATTGCTGACGAGAGCCACCGATGGCTGAACTCTGAAAAACCGGATCTCGTCCATGAAGTCAATGTATATCAGAGAGAAGCAAGAAAATTTTTTGGTGGGACACTGTTTGCCAGCCAGTCGATCCGTGACTATGTGCCGGATGATACAAATAAGAGCGGCTTGACCGAAATTAAAACTCTTTTTGAGTTATCTCAATATAAATTTATTTTTAAACAGGACAGTAACGTTCTCCCCAAGCTTCAGACGATATTTAATTCTGAGCTGACTCCGGATCAGCTGCAACGTATCCCTTATTTGGAGATGGGACAATGTCTCCTGTGCATTTCAGGGGAACAGAATCTGGAATTTAAGGTCCATCTGTCTGCTCAGGAAAAGAAGTTGTTTGCTGGTGGTGCATAATGGGGAAACTAAAAAAATTATTAATTGGTGGAGGAGCAACGGCCGTAGCCGGAGCTACCGTATTGTTGATTTCCTGTGTAGGAATTGCATCAGCAGTAGCCGGGATTATTGGCGGTAACAATTCCTCTGATAGCAGTTACATAGATAATGTATCCATTATGGAAGGACTCCCTCCCTGGGTTACATCCGAAATTATTCTTACCTGTCTTGATCTTCAAGATAAATACGGAATATATGCCAGTGTAACCATTGCCCAGGCTCAACAGGAAGCTGGGGGAACCTGGGATGGAGCTTCACTGTATGATACTGCAGCGATTGATCACAACCTGTTTGGGGTCAAAGCAAGCGGTGGAACATCCCAATGGGAAGGAACTGTGACCTGGGACGGAACAGCCGGTACTACCGGCACTTACCGGCACTACGATTCCTATCCACAGGGGCTTAGGGACCGGGCCCGTTTATTATTAACTTCTTCTGCTTATACGGAAATTGCCAAAACGGCCAATGAACGGAGCGGATCCGCAGCACAGTTGGAAGCTTTAAGCCGAAGTTCCTGGTGCGAAGGACAATACAGTACTCTGCAAAAATTCATGGAACAATACCAATTAACCCGTTTAGATTCTATGACAATGGCTACCTATCAGGCACAATACAAGGGAAATGGGGGAAGTGCTTTTACAGGGAGCTTTGTTTATTATAATCAGGCGGATGCCCCTTGGGGGGATCTACGCTATGTAGCAGGAGATCCAATCCGCAAAAGCGGGTGTGCTGCTACTTCCCTCGCCATGGTCTGGGCTACATACGGAAAGGATGCTTCTATTACCCCACAGACTGTGTTCAGCATCGGGAATAAAAACGGGGCATTAAGTAATGGGCTGTTGTCCCGTGGTGGCTGCGTCACAGCTACCAACAACGATCCAAAATTTGGCTGCATTGCTACTCATACCTTAAACTGGTCGCTTGCTATGGATGCACTTGATAAAGGGGGTGCTGTTATGGTTGTAGGCACTGGAAAAGCCCCATTTTCCTCAGAAGGACACTGGTTTGTCATTATCGGATACAACGGTGGGAAAGCTTATCTTGCAGATCCCGGACATCGTGCGTGTACCTGGACGGAAATTGGCGGTAACAGCTCCGGGGAATCGTTGACCTATATCCAACAACAAACCCAGGACATGATCATATTTACACCACGATAGGAGGTTCTTATGAAAAATTTTATAGAAAACCATAAAAAAGGCATCGGAATTTTTTTTATTTTTATTGCAGTCATCTTTATGTCTCTTTACTTTTTGATTACTACTCATAAAAAAGCTCAGATTCCTTCAGAAACACTCCGCACTCCTGAAGAAATTCAGAAATTGGAATCTGATACAGGAAATGATACGATACCGGATCAAAATGAAAAAGATGCAGAAAAAGAATGGGATGGAGAAAGTGTCGGCCTTGATTTTGAACCTGTGGATCTCGGAAACTGTGATCTGAATCAAGAGGTCCGGAATCTGATCGATGATTCCGTTGCTGAACTATCCGAAGAAATGCAATGGTGGCTCTATGCAGATTATGGAATTGAAAATGTAACAAAAGTCGTATGGAATCAAATTGCTACCATCGACTACGAAGGAAAAAATATTGTACTGCAATACCATGTAGTTGCAAGTCAAAAATGTAACATTAAATGTATGTACTCTCAAAAAGATAAAACATGGAGTTTCTATAAATTCAGAGGTCAAGGAGATGATTAAATGGCACGATCTGTATATATCATGTGCGACGATTGCAATAAAGAATATTGTGTAAATCTGGTTGAAAAAAATAAGAGTCTGAAACAGACTTCTTATCTTGCTGAAGCAGAATTTGTTCTGAAGCATGGAGATCTGTCTGATTTCCAAAAAAGACAATTAGAACTAGCCCGTCAATCTGGAAAAACCATCCTGACCCAAGCAGATCTTTCCGGGATCCATCCAAAAAGAGGCTTAAGAGCCAGAGAAATCAGTTATGACTTGGAATTATGATACTTCAGTAAAAAGAAAGGGAACAAATGAGTAATGCAAGAGCCAATGCTGCAGTCTATGATCAACGCAGACGCAAATTGAAAAAAAGAAATAAACGCTATTTTCAAAGAATAATGATTGCACTGATCGCATTTTATGCGATCTGTTTAACATCGAAGATGTGGATGAAAAATAATTATAAAAATATTGATATTACCCCGATTGGAAGCGTTGTAAGCCAAAACAACCGCGAGGTTACATTAATCAGTTGGAGCTATTGCAGGGATGAGCGGAAAATGGAAGTGCTGCTCGGAATATCTAATACTGCTTATGATGGGAATGATACCTATGAATGGTCCGCTGAAGATAAGGACGCTGGATCGTTAAAAGTAACCCCTATCATCGAAGAACGAAATTTTGTTGTGCTTCAGCTTACTGACCTTCCTTCCCGTATTACAGTCATTTCCTTAAGGATGGATCAGTCAAAAATACAAGACTTTGAGACGATTCGTCTGTATGCAGCACCGGATCGGAACATGAAAAGTGTTGCTGATATAAAAGTAAAATCAAAAGAAGAATATCAGATTCAGCAGATTCAATCCGAAATTGAACTTGCAAATCTTTCGATTTCTGATTTAGAGGAAGAAATTCGTAAAAATAAATCTACGATCCGGAATTTAAATACAGCGATTAATGATGCTGAAAGTGATCTGCAATATCAGACTTCTTCCGAAATGGAAAGCACCAATCAAAAAATTTCTACGTTGAGAAGTCAAAAAAAGAATGCAAATGAAGCGATTGATACTGCAAAAAAGAAAATTCAGGAGCTAAATGAAAAAATAGAAAACCTGAACAAAGAAATCGATTCTATCTCATCATCCGGGAGGTGATTTTTTGAAAAATAATGATATGGCTACATCAAAGCAGCTTGCTTATGCAAAACGAATTGAAGAAACTTTGGATGTTCAGATGCCATCCTCAATGGATCGCTATACTATTTCGCAATTTATTTCCGCATATCATAAAGAATTTCTTCAGAAAGAACGGGAAGGAAATAAAAAAATTGAGTCAAGAATTAAAGAAGAAATTCCCATTGCGGATATCGCACGTGAAATGGGTTTTTCTGTTGTAAAAAAAGGCCGCTATCTTTCATTGAAAGAACACGATTCCGTAATCATCGATACAGAAAGGAATTGCTTCTGGAGAAACTCCAGAAGCGGCCGTGGATCTTCTATTGGCCGTGGAGGAAGTGTCATCGATTTTGTGGTAGAATTTTCCACCCTCGATTCAAAGGAAGCTACTCGTGACCTTGCACAGCGACTCACAGGTGTTTCTGTTACATTATCTTCACATAAAGTATCTGTTCAAAAAGCAACTTATGAAAAAAAGGAATTGGAACTTCCAGCTCCTGCACAACATATGCGGAACGTATTCGCCTACCTTACGAAAAGTAGATACATCGAACCGGATGTGGTACAGGAAATGGTGTCTCGAAAAATATTATATCAGGATCAACGGCATAACTGTGTATTCGTAAGCCGAAACGCTGATCAGAAGCCTGTATTTGCCTGTCTCCGTGGAACCAATACATTTCAACGGTTTTTAGGAGACTTAGAAGGCTGTGACTATGAGCATTGTTTTCATATTGACAACCAAGCCTCTAAACTGATCATCACCGAATCACCCATTGAAGCTCTCAGTTATATGTCCCTTCTGCAAAAAGCCGGGAAAGACTATCATCAATATGATTACCTGGCATTGGCCGGAACAGGCAAGTATGCTGCAGCTATGTATCACTATCAGCAGAAAAGCTATGAAGAACTGGTGATTGGAACAAATAATGATGAAGCCGGAAGAATGGCGAATGCAGCAATTCACCAGCTCTTTCAGGAGATACCGGTAACTCTGACCGATCGGTATCCAGAACAAAATGACTGGAACGATGAATTAAAATATGTCATCAATCATGGATTCCGGACAGATTACATTCCTGAAAAAAAAGAGATAACCGATGCTTTGGAAGCACGCCTGGATGCCATGATGATGCCGGATACTGATGAACTGAAGCCGGAATGCCTCAATTTTTCCTCTCAAATGTTAGAGGAAGTAAATGTTCCGGTAGAAGAAATGGATTCGTATATCAGTAACTACATAGATCGCATCCGACAAAAAGATCCACAAGCCGGATTCAAAGAAGTTTTACAAAAAGAACAAGCTTCCGGACGGAATCCAGGTCATCAGATTCTTCATAATTTTAACCAAAAACGCTTTTTTCGTACCGAAAAAGCACTAGAATCTACCCTGTCAATTTAAAAGAAAATTCCGGGTGCTATTAATAGCACCCTCTTAAAAAGGAGATCCAAAATGATAATATTTGTTGGCGATGAATTGAACGGATACTGGCTCAACGAAGTCGTATCCTCTATCGAAGAAGAAGTTATGATGATTCCGGAAAACCCGCATATAACCCAGCAGATTAATGGGATACTTTCAGTATCCAACTGCACCTACATTGTATTCGATGTCTCGCAGTACATTGATCCATCTGAAGAAATAGCCGGAACGATTATAAAAATCTGTCAGGCTAATAATGCGACACCGATTATCCTTGCAAGCGGGTATCTCCCCAATTCGGAAATTATAGTGTCTCTGATTGATCAGAATATACACTATTTTATTTTTGATTCTGAACAGGGAAAAATAAAAGAAGAATTTTTAAAATGCGTAAACGGATTTTACGCTGCCAACGGAATTGATCTGATTGAAAATGTCAAAGAGAATATCGAAACAGTCAAAGAACAAGTTAAAAATTCTACACTGATTGGAATCGGAGGAATTAAAAATGGAATAGGTACAACGACTCAATGTCTGCAGTTAGTTCAATATATCCAGTTTTGCGGATATTCAGCAGCCTACATCGAAATGAACAGTACGTCCTATGTTCAACAACTATTTGCATCTTATGATGATTGTGAAATAGTAGATGAAACTCTCGGACATATTCGATATAAGAACATTGATCTGTTCGATAAGCAGGAGAAAATATCTGACATTTTACAACTGGGATATAACTTCTATGTCTATGACTACGGAGTTTTTACTTCCCCTGATTTCAACAAGACTTCCTTTCTCGAAAAGGAACTAAAAATCTTTGTTGTCGGCTGTAAGCCGAACGAATTACACTTTACACAAAATGTATTACGCAGCCTTTTCTACCAGGACGTATGCTATATCTTCAATTTTACGCCAGAGTCCGACAAAAAAGAACTGTTAGAGATTATGGAGGAGAAAGCGGAACGGACTTTTTTTGCTGACTGGACGGTCGATCCGTTTACCTACAGCAATTCGGAAATTTACAGCAAAATTCTTCCGTTGGAGATTCTCAGGGAAGAAGAACCGGTTAAAAAAAGTTTTTTCCCATTTTTCAATAAAAAAAGAAAATAATTTTTCTTTTATTGTAGCAGGGAAAGGAAAATATAATGAAATACAAACAGAATCTTGTTTCCGGAATAAAAAAAGAGATTGCTTTTGAAAAAGAACAGGAACTTTTAAAAGAAAAGCACCACATAGAAGATCCGGACATTGTCGTAATTGAAAAAAATAATTTTTTTAAGCTGTTTTTACATACCGGTAGTCGGGTTATCCGGCTGACCGCTACAATTCTTCTATTGGTTTTGGCCGCAATTGGATTAACAACTATAATCTATCCGACCTTGCGGAATGATTTTTTCATCATTCTTTACGACCTGAAAGACCAACTGATCTATTTACTTGGAGTATAAATTATGACTATAAATGAAAAACTGAAAAAATTGAGAACGGAGCAGGGATTATCTCAGAAAGAACTTGCTGAATTATTAAATATAACCCAGGCCTCCGTATCTGACTATGAACGTGGCTTACGCCCACTTAAAACGTCTGTTATACAGGCCTATGCAGAAATCTTTGACGTCGATATCGAATACCTTAATCCCATATCGGATGGAATGGATATGCATGATATATTAACTGTACTTTTCACCCTGGATGATCGGATTTCTCTTAATATCGAATGCAGACCTTCCGGGAAATCCTATATTATGTTTCAGACTGGAATTATGGACGAATTTTTACTAGAATGGAAAGAAATGAAATCCAAACTTACCCATGGTCTGATCTCAAAAGATCAATATGACCAATGGAGAGCAATACTTTTACAGGAGGACTCAAACAATGTTAATTAAAAATCAAAATTATGGCGAACAGGAACAGGAAATTTTCACCATATTTGCCCATTATCAGAACTGTGCTTTAGCATACGATGAAGAAGAAAATATGTATGTTCACGTTGGGGATTTAGAAGCTTTTCCAATCGGAACGCAAGCCGAAAAGAGTTCCTTTGTAAGGTTGGAAAAGGAAACCTTACAAAATGATAGTTTATATGAAAGGCTGAATGCATATGCCGAAAAAATTAATCTGGGAGCGAACAACCTCTAAATTACAACTTTATATAACCCAGGATCGCTGTCAACTACCCACCACCTAAAGGTGGTGGGCTTGTAACTGCCCAGTCGTAGTAACAGCTTACGCCTCCGACCTTTAACCCCAATAGATATTATTATCTAAAGTGGCGTTACATCATAGGGTGGTTGACAACACCCTTTACAACAGAGTTTACTCGGCTGTAACTGTATTAGGTACTTGACTATCTTCAAGATAGTTTATTCCCATACGATACAGATTCATTGCTCCTATACGGTCATCGTTGGATTTATAACCGCAGTTTTTACAGGTAAACAGATGCAGCTTTTTATTTCTGTTAGACTTTTCAATGTGACCACATACAGGGCAACATTGGCTTGTATAACGAGGATTTACCTTAATTACGGCAGACTGATTCTGTTTAGCTTTATAGATAAGCTTCTGTTCGAGGTCATAGAAAGGCCATGATACAGACACATACCTATCTTTGGTACAAACTCGTTCTGTGGCATTACGAATACCTGACAAATCTTCAAGAACAAACAATGTATGTTTTGGGTTGTTCTTCACGAGTGCCTTTGATACTTGGTGATTTACATCCTGCATCCAACGGTTTTCTCGTGAACCAATAGCTTTCATTCTTCGTCTTGCAGATGGAGTCTGACGCATTTGGAGCTTTTTACGGAGTTTGGAATAGTTAGCACGTTTCTGCTTGATAGCTTTTCCACTAACAAATCCAGACTTGTGATGACTGTCGTAGGTTGCAACAACGAAGTTAATTCCTCTGTCAATGCCTACGACATTACAAATGTCAGAAATATTACTTTCTTCGACATCATAAGTTACTGGTATGTGAAGATAATATTTACCATGTTTATTTGTGAGCTTAGCTGTACCAAACCTATAGATTGTGTGGTCAAAATATTGAGACATACCTTCAGCGAAATATGGTAGTTTAACACGACCATTCAGTGTATTCACAGAAAAACAGTTTTGCGTTAAAGAATAATCTCTGTTCCAAACTAAATCATACTGAGGTTTCTTGAAGGCTGGTCGTATCCATTTATTTTGATTTTCGAGAATAGTTCTATATCTTGCAATGACCGTTTTCAAAACGGACTGAGCCATTTGCGATTTCAGACCAAATTTTTCTCTTAGCGTAGAATACAAAACTTTATTCAGTGAAAACTGCTTTAAATCATGAGTTTGGAATACATAGTCTGAAACATAATTACAGGCATCACGATAAACAGACATAGTTTCATCAAGTAAAACTTTATCTGCATCAGTAGCGACTATTTGAACTTTTGCTGTTATAGTCATCTGTTCCATAGATGTACTCCCTTTATTAATATCTCACTAGATATAGTATATAACATTAGTTAGTGAAAATCAATAATTATCAGAGGTAGGCTATGGACAATAGATATCATCGTCATAACAGACGAAAATACAGTCTAAAAGTACATATAGTTCTTGTAACTAAATATCGTAAGAAACTACTAAAAGGTTCTATTGCTGACGATGTTAAGCAAAAGATTTTTGATATAGCCAATACTCGTGGCTACGAAATAATCGCTATGGAAGCAGACAAAGACCACATGCATTTCTTAATAAGTTATGATACGACTGATAGGGTTTGCGACATTGTTAAGATTGTAATAACAAGAAACAACATATTACCTATGGCAAAAGTATGGTTCGTTTCTGTCTAAACAGTATTGGAAGAAAAGGATATTTTGGTCAGACGGATACTTTGCTTGCAGTATTGGAGAAGTATCGTCAGCGACTATACAAAAGTATATTGAAAGTCAGGGTTAATGGCTAAAGATTTACAAGGCTCCTCCCACCACCTGAAGGTAGTGGGTTTCCGCCTATGGCAAACGAAAGGATTTAATTTATGAATTAAAAACCCCTTTAATGACCATCCCTTTTACGAGCAAAAGTAAAATGATGGTCTATCTACAGCAACGCTATCATTTAGATATGCAGGAGTACCGGCAAATTTATGATGCAGGTTTTCTTACTGGTACTCCTGTTAAGAAGGAGGATATCAAAATGACTGCCTCATCATTCAAGCCAATAAAAGAAGAAAATTTACAAAAAAGAAATGGGAGCGAACTGGCACAAAAGAATCAGGAAGAAGCCCGTGAGAAAATTACAACACTTGCCAAAAATTTTGAAGCAGATCCTTCCACACTGGCAGACTACTTACAGTTCGGTTCACGTTTTTACAAATACAGCCCTAAAAATACACTGCTCCTCTATGCACAGAATCCTTTTGCAACCTATATCCAATCCTTTGAGAATTGGAAAAAAGAGGGATGCTCTGTACTAAAAGGAGAACATGGATTAAAGGTCTGGGTTCCTGTCAGTGCCACTTTTATTGATCTGGGAAACGGAAACAAAGTGCAATTATCCAAAGCAACTAAGGAGCAAAAGGAAGCCTGTAAAGAGGGAAAACTTCCCAGTGAAAAGCGATTGGTATCATTCCGTCTTGGAACAACCTTTGATATTTCGCAGACCAATTTCCCTAAAGAACGTTACCCGGAACTTTTTAATATGGGATTTAACGATGGGGATCAGCGGATGCTCTGCAATGCTATATCCGATTTTTGTCAAAAGCAGTTAGGTTATAAGGTATCCTATGACACAGATCTCCGATCGATCTCACTACGTGGAGCTTGCAACCGTTTAACCAAAGAAATTACTTTGAATCCAAAACTCAATGATTCTCAACGTCTCTCCACTCTCACTCATGAAATGGGACACGCAATCCTGCATGGTGAATCCAATACAAAAGGAACTTTTCAAAAAGAATTTGAGGCTGATGCTATATCGATCATGTTTCTGGGAGACTTAGGGATAAAACCAAGTCAATCCAGGATCCAACATTTAAGCCAAAGCTATAACCGGCTGAAAAAGGAATTTTCAGAATCTCTCGATACCGTTTCTGAAGAATCTTTCGATGAATCTGTTCAACAGATTTTTGCACCGGTATTTGATACTTATAAAAAATATGTGGATCATTTTTATCAGGATGTAAATGCATCTCTTGAGAAACAACATGAAATGGAAAAGACGACTCCACTAAGTGTAGAACAGAAGGCGTTAATTAAAGACTGCTCTTCTCTCCTGCTCCAGGAATATCCAAGCCTTTCTTCTGATACGATGCAGGATTTTTTAAAAGACGATCTGCAGTTACGAGGCGGTGAGTGGATGCAAGAAAAACTGAACGAATATCTGTCAGATAAAAAGAACCCTTCCTTTGATCAGGCATCCCAACTTTCTCAAAGGTTGCACTCTTTTTCAGCCAGACCGAAAGAGGTTACAAAAGCTCCGGCTTTTTCTGGTATAGAATTATGATTCCCCTATCTTATGGCTTTGAATTTATAGCCTAGATTCCATTTTCTTAACTTACACAGAAAAGATATCGTTGAACTATTTTAATTAGAATCTGAGCCGTTTAAGAAGGTGCTATTAATAGCACCTTCTTGTGAGGACAACCATTATTTGAATCTTTGAAAAATTCAAATAATGGTTGAATCGCTTCTCTTTATAAACTTTCCCATCTAACAAAATAAAAAGGAAGAGTGTATCTCTCACTCTTCCACTGTAATAAATAATAATTACAACTTAGAACATTGTCTAAGTCGGAGATATGATTATATTACCAATTTTCTCTTATACTGTCAATCTAACAATTCCATTGAGTTTGCGTAGATTATCCGAATTTACGCAAGTAATTGAAGATGGAAAAATATCTACTTGTTTATTTTTTCTTATAAAATTCTTTTTCAGAAAGAGGATGTGTATTCCGTTTTTTTTCAAAACTTATTCCACTTACAGCGTTGTCATAAACAAATTTTTTTATCTCTTTCATTTGATTTGTTTCATAATATTTTACGAGCATTTCAAAAAATTGTTTTTGATGTTCTACTGGAATACTGATAATTCCTTTTCCATTTTGAATCATCACCTGGTTTGCTGCAAGCTGTGCAACTCTCTTATTTCCATCATAAAAAATCTGACCTCGCATCAAGAACAACATCAATTCAATCGCTTTTTCAGTTGTAGAAATTCCTTGCTGCATGATCCCTTCTATTTTTTCAGATATCCTATCCATATCAGGGATCTCTGGTTTCCAGCTTGTACCACCTATATTTACATCTGAAACTCTTAATTCTCCAGCAAGTGGAACGATCTTATCACCTATAATTTGACCTAGTTGGCGGATATAACGCAAATCGATAGGATATTCTACAGTATCAAGTATAAACTGCCATGCATGCTTTAAATTATTGACCTTAACAATATCGTCAACTGACATTCCTGCCACTGCTCTTCCTTCATAAATTTCATTTGTTTCTGGAAATGTAATTGCAATTCCCTCTAGTCTTGATTCTTTGTATATGCTATCTACAATATTTCTTTTTGCAAGAAATACATTTTCTTCTACTGTAAGTTGATATTTATCTATTATCATATTCGTCCTTCCTCACAGATTAAGTGTCATTTTCAAAACTATCAATTTGTAATTTTTAATGGTACTGCATATTCACATGGAAGACAATTGCAGATACACTTCTTCCCTTTTTTTTATACGAAATATCTATTTTGTATAATGTCACCCGATTGATCTCTTCCACTGCTCCTTTTATAACCCGGTTATTCAGGTTCGCAAAAGTTTTATACTTATCCTGACAGTCACAAGCCTCCCGGATATATTCAACACTTAATTCAACATCTACTCCATTTTTTGGTAATACTTTTAATTTGATCCTTTCCATCAGCAGCTCAAAGATGCGGATAGAATAGACGCTTTTCATAGCCAGGACAGTATCTAAAGTATACTGGGTATACTTTTCCTTTAAATTCAATAGATAAGGCTTGAGTTCATCATTTAATTTTATTGCAACCCCTACGTCGCTTTGATAGACACATTTAGTCACCCATGGGATCTTGATCCATTGAGTCTTTTTTGCATCTTCGCTTTTTATATAAACTGGATTGCTGATAATGTCACTCGTGACCTCATCAATGTCCCTGTATACATTACTTTTAGAAATTCCGAATAAATCTGCAATTTCAGCTATCGTAATAACATACGTCTTTAACTCTTTATCATCATACACTACCTGCATGATCGCTGAACGGATCAATTTAGCGGAATTGAGTTTTAGTCCCTGCTTTCCGGTAATTAATGTATTCGCCTGGACTACATACTGATTTTTATCCACGCTGAAGTCAAATGAAAGCTGACCTTCAAGAGTTTTTCCACCTCGTCCCATTTACATGTCCTCTTTTCCTAAGATAGTATCATTATACAGTAACTATTACATCAAGTCAAGCTTTGTAGTTTTTACTACTCTCTATTTTTTTTGTAATTTCAAAACTATCTTTTTGTAATTTTTACTCTATTAAGCTTTAGCACGCTTTTATTTTTAAACTATCAATTTGTAACTTTTTCACCCTTAACAAAATGAATCTCAAAATATTTTTGAGATTCGTAGAAAAATAGATGAAAATAAAAGTAATATACGATTGCATTTGGAAAGACCGAATATTACAATAGTCTCAAAATAAAATTGAGACTTACAGGAGGAAGATATGAAAAAAACTGTCATGTTAGAACTTCACAGAAGCTCCGAAGGAAATGAGAAAACCATTCAGGAGTTAAAATCATTAATGGATCTTATCATGGGCGATATTTCCGTAAAAGATGAACCGGTCATATCAAGAACCCTGGTCAAATTATCGTATGATCCTGATCTGATTATCGGGCGGTTAAACCGCAAGGTAGGAAGACATAAAGCATTTTTACATGAGGGAAATTGGGATATAGATAGCTATGAAAGTTTGGATGAATATTTAAACAAACGTTCCGAACGTACAACCTCTGTGAAGTTAGAAGATCTTGAACAACGTATACAGGAACGTGGTGCTGCACAGGTTGCCAAAGAATTAGAAGTATCACGGGCAACATTATACCGAAAACTAAAAAAAGCAAGAGAAAATGGATCGGATATTGTTGAGTAGTCTCAAATTTAAAAAGAGACTCACGCTCTAATCATCAATTCTATTGGAAATACTTGAATTGCCCGATACATACGCTATAATGCCCTTAGGAAAAAATGATGAAAGTGTCCAATATGGCACACAAAAAGCCCCAGTGTTCCATCACCGGGGCTTTCCTATTCCGTTCTAGTAAGATGGCTTATTTCCTTGTGCTAACTACCACTTAATTGTTTCTACTCAACGATTATTTCCGCTTTCTTAACTGACAAAATCAAAAATATCAATTTGTAATTTTAATTGTTTTCCTCTTTCTCTAAAACTATCTTTTTGTATTCCTATCACTATCAATTTGTAATTTTAAACTATCAATTTGTAATTTTACATTCTTCCCTTTTATGATGGAAACCGCTTATTTTCAAGGATTTTCTTTACCAATATCAGTTCTCCTAATTATAAATTAATAAAATATCTTATTATATTTATATACATTTGATATTAAAAACTATCAATTTGTAATTTTTAATATCTTCTATTGTTAATTTTCTCTTTTTTGTGTACTATTTCTACTTCATTCGGATCCGTTTCGGATTTTCTTCTCTCTATTCGTTCCCAGTGAAAAAATGAAATGAAAGCCTGTTGTATGTTTTCTGAAAGGAAATGCTCCCCCAATCCACTTTAATAAAATACACATTTTTCTTCGTACCTATTTTCCTATAATACTACAGTTTTAATTGTGAAAACAAGAAATTTTCAGTTGCCATGAATGTGAGGTGCTATTAATAGCACCTTGAATTTTAAAGGGTATAAAAGCTGTGTTTAAAACTATCAATTTGTAATTTTTTCAAGTATGAAAATAAGTTTTTTACTACAGTAAAATAAAAAATAAGGAGGGGTTGAAAAGCTTGATTTTATTGTAAAAATACTAAAATTTTAGTATAATTATATTGTAATAAATAATAGATAAGAGAGGAGATATTAAAAATGAACAATTTGAATTTTGATCAATTATTTAAAAAATATGACTATGTCGTATTTTTTGACACGGAGACCACTGGACTTGATCCGGAATGCAGCTACATAACAGAGTTGGCCGCTATTAAGGTGGTCAAAGAAGAAGAACAGGGATGGGTTACCGATATAATCAGTAGCCTGTTAAAGCTCCCGGAGAATGTTGTAATACCTGAATTTTTGGAAAAATTAACAGGGATTACAAATGAAGTGATCCGAGAGGAGGGACGGGATTGGAATATGGTTTACAACGAGTTTTCTAGTCTGTTTGAAAAAGACAGAAAAGGACTGGTAATTGCATATAATGCACAGTTCGATCTGATGTTTATGCAGCATCAATTTCCGGCTTTTAAAGAGCTGGATGTGGATTACTTAGATTCCTTGACTGTTTTCAGAGAAATCGAAGCATATCCGCATAAGTTGGCGGATGCGATTGAACGATTTGATCTGCAGGGATGTAGAAATTATCATTGTGCGGCAGATGATACAGCCGCATTGATAATGGTTACAGAGGTGTTAAATAACCGATGTAACCTGTTGGATTATATTAATCGTTTTGGGTATGTTCCTAAATACGGAAAGCCCAAAAATAAGATAGATAAGATTAACTATTTTCCACAAAACAGGAGGTGAAAAAGGTGAAGATAAAAGAAGTCAGAGATGAATTTGGTGTACTTCAGGTTGTGGATGAAGAAAAAAGAAAAATCTACGATTACTGTAATCGTAGAAAGATCGTGACCTGGAATGCACCAATAGTTGAGGATGGACAAGATTCGCATTCCTGGTGTTTATACCAGGAGAAGGGAACGATTGAGGAGATTGAAAAGAGGATGCAGACCTGGCGAAATGGTGTAAAGCTTGCTTATGCTGTAGTAGTTAGGTTTAATGCATCGAAAAATGATCCGGAAAAAATAATTTGGAACCGGATTGTAAAATACGTATCCAGTCACCCGACAGAATTTTTTGATCAATGGGGAGACTGGAAAAAAGAAATCATTATCAGTGACGATAAAATAAGAAAGATGGGAGAATAAAAAATGAACAAAGTAGTTTTAGTAGGAAGATTGACAAGAAATCCAGAAGTAAGATATTCACAGGGAGATCATGCTACAGCAGTTGCAAGATATACAGTTGCAGTAGATCGGAGATTCAAGAGAGACGGTGAGCCGACAGCGGATTTTATTCCGTGTGTTGTATTCG
>OHAP01000393.1_pt1 | contig 33247 bp, 34 predicted proteins | sample 1577171 | NCBI WGS metagenome assembly OHAP01 (sample SAMEA3541489, study PRJEB24748) | human gut metagenome | biome: human gut; feature: human-associated habitat; material: faeces | place: China | collected 2012 | reverse complement strand
CTCCTAAAAAAAAGATAGAAGTAATAAAACTTCTATCTTTTTTACTTCGCTTTTATACTGGTGCGATATCCAGACTTTTCTTGCTTCGCTTTTATACTGATGCGATATTCAGACTTTTTCAATTCGCTTTTATACTGGTGCGATATCCAGAACTTTTCTATATTCATTATACTATAAAGCTGATTGTTTTGCAAAGTAATTGTGTCCGATTCGGACACAAAAAAGCACCTGCTATATAGCAAGTGTTTTTGTTATCATATTCTGTACACAAAATTCATTTCTTATGCTATAATCTAAAAGCCTATTAAGGCATGAAGAGATAAATTCGATGTGTCAGCTCTCCTCTTGCAAAAGAGGGGGTGGTAGAATGAACAATTATGAAAGATTAATGCTAATCATTAATATCATTGTTGCGATATTCACCATTCTAAGTTATTTTAAATAGAACGGTAGTTTTAGATAAAATAGAAAAGAGCTTGACCGAGTCAGGCTCTTTCTATAACCAACCATAGAAGAGGGCTGACGGTTGCAACATCAGTTTGTCTCTTCTTTTTTCATATTCATTATACTACAAAGTCGATTGTTTTGCAAAGTAATTATGTCCGAATCGGACACAAAAAAAAGCACCTGTCATATAGTAGGTGCTTTTTCATTATTATTTTATTTTATGTCCACACATATCTGTACCATATGTTTCTCTAAAAAATTGTTCTTCCTTCTCAAAATACTCCATTTCCTTAATAAAACTATTTTCGTGATTTAAAAGATTAGGATCTATTTTCACTTGTGGAGAAACAAAATCATCACCGTAACAAGGAGCTTTAGCAATAATATTTTTTAAACAAGTACGAGGTTTTGTTACAAATAAAACAGGATGAAACAATATATAAAAAGGTGCGATTATAATACAAACGGCAACATCTAATATAAGACGCAGTATTCCGCCTATAACAGCAAGAACAATGCAAAAGCCAACTATCCCAACAAGCCCTAATCCTATATATTTTAAAATATCCAGCGTTTCCATATAATCACATCCTCATCTGTAGATTAATATATTTCAATTATACTCCATAAATCAGCCGTTGTCATCATCATTATCGTCTGTATCTTTTTGTACATATTTAACTGGATTAATATTTGCTGGAGCCGGTGTTTTATTTTCAGCTATTTTTTTAGCAGCTTCTTCTTGTTTATATTTATATAAAGTATCTGAATCTAATGCCATATTAATCTCTTGTCTAAGATAGGCATTTTGTTTATTCGTTTCTAAATCTGGTGAAGTATTATTTTGCAGATTACCAATCTTTTTATGTGTATTCATTGCTGTAACAGATTTTAGTTTATTTTCAGCTTCTCGTTGAGCTCTATAATACGTATCCAGTATTCCTCCTTGAACACCAATCTTAGCCATATTCTTAGCTGTTCCTAATGTTCCCATACCATATTTAAGCCCTGTTGTTGCAGCTCCTTTTAAATCTCCCTGTCCTGCCTGCATTCCTATACTTTTCATATTGGCAAGAAAACCTGCTGCTCCTCGTGCGCTGTTTCCTCCCGGCATGCGCGATGCAGCGTCCCATGTGCCTTTTGCCACCATTGCCTTGGTTGCCGGTACTTTGGCTGCTGCATACATATCACCGCCGACAAGAGACGGCTGCCCTGTCATAAGTGCCTGGGCGAGGTTTGGTACTTTCCAGACAAGCAAAGATATCATTATTGTCGAAAGAAGGAGAGTGAACAGTGCCGTGAAGTCTTTCGTGAGGTCAAAATTGCTGTTTGCAAAGTTTTCTACGGATTTAGTGAGTATCGGTGCCGTTATTGCGGATATGAAGGCTACCACGCCGACTTTTATGGCGATATTGAATACGCCGCCGATGGCTTTTTCCAGAAGGAAACGGAAATGCTTGAAGATACCGAGCGATATGCACGGCATTACCATTACTGCCATTACCCAGAACTCAACTCTCGTCATGAATATCTGAATTGCTATTACCGTTATAGCGGCAAGGATTACAAGGAACATTATAATTCCGAGGAAAAAGGCAAGCGGTGTATGGATAATCGAGATTTGCGACAGACTGTCATAAGTTGTCGAGATGATTTTTAGCGTATTGCCCACTATATCATCCGGCATGAGTATCGTATTGGTTCCGCCTCCTGCTATATAACCTATCTTTTCAAAGCTTGCATAAACGGCATGAGCTATCCCAAGTCCTGTTACCCAGTTGCTTAAAAGGAAGATGAAAAATGCCATTTTAATAGCATTAGAAATAAGATATTTTATTATATCATCTTCCAGTTTAAACATATAGCAAAGAACGAGATCGCCTGCCCATAAAACAACGACAAGTCCGGTGCAGATAGGATAGATATTTACGGCTCCTTGCTGGCACATGTAAATAAAATACTGCATAAACGCGCTTATAAAGTTGCCGCTTGTCGGGTTGGGGTCCGGCGGGGCTACAGCAATCTGATGAATTTCCGGCATGGTAAACATAGAACCGAAATACATTCCTAAGTGACCGACAACAGCGCAGGCAAGCAACATACGAAACGCCGTGGCTGCTGCTGAAGGGAGCTCGCCGAGCGCGAGCATTACGCCGGCAATTACTATAAAGCAGGTTAAAAGTATACGCGGTATCTTTCCGGTAAGTATGGCATCTGAGGTGTCGAGTTTGCCATCGCTGTACGTTCCCAAATATTGAGATATAATATTATCCCAGCTTAAAGAGGTATCTGCTGCATAAACTATTGAAGAAAATGCAACTAATATTACTATCGTTAATAAAATTATTCTTGACTTTTTCATATCAGTATCCCACCAGTTTCTTGTAATCTTCTACACTTTTATCGTGATTTGTTTCAATATCGTCTAAAAGTTTATTTACATTGTTTTTCACATCTGTAGATATATTTTCATTTATCTTCATACTTGCTTGTTTTTCAGCATTCTTTTGCAAATTTTCCGTTGCAGAAACAGAAAGAAGTGTAGATAAAAGAGCATTTGTCTTGGCAGACTCCATAGCGCTTTGACTTGCAATCTGTCCGTTTGCCTGAAGTGCTTCTTTTGTTCCCTGAGACTTCGACAAGTTCTGCAGCGACGTTTCCAGCTGTTTTATATTATTTTCTATTGCTTGCTGCTGCCTGCCGACATAAAGAGCGGAATAATATGTTTCATCAGCTACATGGTAAAGCTTTTTAATACTCTGTTTATACGAAGCTAAATCTACAGGCTTAGTGTATCCACCTGTATAAATATCTATCCCCATTTTCTCAGACAGTATACTGTCAGTTGAATTTGTTTTATCAAGCGTACCTACCTGCGAGTCCAAATCTTCCATAAGTCTTTTATACTCTTTGTCTAGTCCCGTATAATGAGCGATTAAGGCTTTCGGGTCCATGGACGTTAAATTCTGGACCATTAAAGATACCTGTTTTGCCGTATTTACGGCATTAGTATAGGTATTTATGGCAGTTTTGGCATTTTCAGCAATATTTTGCACGTCCGTTACATAAATTGCCGCCTTTGCTTCGTGATTGGGATTTGTGAGCATAAATCCTGTCAGTATTCCGGCTAAGATTGTAGGCACTACATAGCGTTTCTTGATGTTCATAGTATCACCTCACATAAAAATCAAAGATAAGATAAGTACTGAAAATGTTATCAGCATAACAGCGCATACGATATATCCTCTAAGCCTTTCTTCTTTTTTATCAGATTTTAAAAGTTTTCTGGTTTCGCCGGCAAGTTCTTTAATAATGGCTGTTAAATCATTAAAAAAGAATGAAAAAGAAGTGTTTTTCACTGTGAACAGCAACTCCTTTTTTCTGTTTTTATAGGACTTTATGTTTTGCCATAAATCCATCACTCCTTCCGTACATATGCAGATGAATGCTGTAAAAAAGGCAAGCAGGATTATATATGCTAAGAATACGGCTTCATCTGCGATGCTTTTTCCCATGATGATGGAAACAATCATGCACCCTAAAATGACGGCAAGACATATTCTTTTGAGCTTAAAGCAGACAAAGACTACCTTATTTTGCATTAAACCACCTCCTTTAGTATCTGTAGCTGTTTAGACGATTAAAAATATCGGATATGCTGTAAATGTAGTTAATCGTCTCCTCATACGGCGGTACACCGCCGCTATTTACTACTGCCTGCGGTCCTGCATTGTAGGCGGCAAGGGCATACGTTACGTTATACTGCCCGGCACTTTGAAAGTTGTCTATCTGCGTTCTGAGGTAGATCGCGCCGCCCATGATGTTTTGCAGCGGATTATACGGGTCAACGCCTATCATCTGCGCCGTTTCCGGCATAAGTTGTGCGATACCGATGGCGCCGACGGGAGAGGTAGCACTTAAATTAAAGCCTGACTCCTGTTCAAATACGGCAGTTAAGAGCAGCGGGTCAACGGCGTAAGTTGCGCTTGCATACAGTATGGCATTTGTTATCCAGTCCGTTTCAAAGCTGTCCGAATTAAATCTTGCCACTTCGTTATAGATTATGCTGTGATAGTCAACTTCCTGTGCATGCGCCGCTCCTGAAATTAGGGAAAATGAAATTAAAACGGCAATTATCAGTTTTTGCATTACTCAGCCCCCTCATTTGTAATAGTTCTGACTAAAGACTGTTTTTGTGTCCTTGTGTTTTCAAGCGTACTAGGCAGATTTTTTAAACTTTCCTCTATTTTCTGTGCGTAATCTGCGCCTATGGCATTTGGCGACTGCATGGATACAGCTTCAAGTACATCTTTTACCTTAAAGCCGGCATTTATCATATTTGCGGCGATTATGGTATCGGCTACTATATCAAACGGAAAATTTATATTGTCTTTATAGGCGTTATAATACCTGCCGTATAGGATATTTACGTCCTGTTCCTTAATAGTGTTCTTAGCAAAAAGTTTTCTCTTTTCAAGCTCCGTTTCAAGTCTTTTTTCCGCTTCAGCTATTATGGATTTATTTATATAAGTGGTTGATGCGTGGCTGGGCTCTATTGTGTGCGGTGAATATTTGGTCATAGTAACGGCGATATCTTCTTTTTTGATGTTTTTATAGAGCATGTACATCGCCGTATTTATTTCCATATCCTGATTGAATGTATTCGTCTTTAAGTAAAGCTCTTTCATATGCTGTTTATATGTCATTTCATTTGACATTCGTGTTTGCCCTGTGTCCAGGATATTTAGGATATTGAGCTGCCTACCTTGAATTTTTTTTGCAATGTTTGTAATGTATTCGCCGTATTTAAAGTTTTCAATAGTGTCTTTTTGATTTCTAAGGCTCTGCTCTTCAGCGATAATGTTTTTTATATCGTTTTCATCAACGCCCTTTTTAATAAGCGTAAGAGCTGCTCGCCAGTCGCATTGAAGATCCTGCGCTTCTTCTTCCGTATTGTTGATGGTTGCTTTATTAATGGCAACTTCAAGACTGTAGTCCTGTTTAAGTTCGTCTTTTATCTGCTGTTCGGTCTGCTCAAGGTTTAATACCTCCTGAAGCTTTTTGACGGCTTTTTCAATGACAAGTTTCGGATAATCAGGAGTGATTTCCGGCAGCTGCATTCTAGGCGACGCTTCGCGGATTACATGCGCCAGTTCATTTTTATCAAGTTCCGGATATCTGTTTATAAGCTTTATGGCAGCTTCAACGTCTATATATTCAGCGGATAAATTGAGTTTTACATTTGGGTAAGTCAGTATTCTCTCTTTTATTGCGTATTTATAAACATCTTTTAGGGATATGTGCCGTTTTTGTATTTCCTCAAGCGTCATTTCATGCAGTTTATCCGGACAGATGAATTCAGCGATGTCTTTTTCCGCTTTTAGATTGTTCTGCGCGGATTTCACTACATAGTAAGCGGCTTTATCTTTAAGCGTCGGTATGTTTTCCTTAAAGGTTTTGACGATGTAGTCGGGATAGCAGCCTTTCATTATCATGGACTTTGCTAAAAGGGCATAATCCAGATTTGTCGCTTTTTGCGGCAGGGACTTCATTTCTTTTTTGAAAATCTCTTCCACTTTATTTAAATGTTCTTTAGCGCGGTTTATATCTTCCATCGCTAAGTTGACAATCGTTTCGGCGTAATTTTTTCTTCTGCCTATTTCCTGCACAACGGGAGACAGTGCTTTAAGCGTCGTTATAAGCTCGTCTTTTTGGGCGCCTTCAGAGAGCATCCTTTTTATTATCTGCTTTTCACCCAGCGGCGACAGAACTTTCGTCATGGTGTTTTTCAGATATTCATTAAAATATTTAAGATATTTTTCCCGAATATTTTTCGGCTCTTTTATATTTACGGCCAGAAATTGATTGTACATATGCTGATGTTCTTGCACGAAATTAACTATAGTATTAGCGTATTCCGGCTGTTTTACGTTTTTGTTCTGCGTATATTTTAAAAACAGTTCTTTTACGGTCGGCAAAGCATAGTTTTTTTCGTAACGCATTAAAAAGGCAATTTTGGCATCATAATATAAATTGAGCTTGAAATTCTTGTTATGCGCCTTTAGGGTATCGAGCTGATTTATATACTCTTTTTTTGCTTTTTCAATGTCGGTTATTTCCTTTATATAGGTAATATCGAGCTTGGTAAGATAAGTTAGAGCAACGCGGCCGGGAAGGGAGATATTCATATCTTTGAAAAACGACGTGTTTTTCAAAACAGTGTCTTTAATATCAGCTGTTTTATAGCCTTTTTTTGTAAGTTCGTCAATTATTTCGTTTTCTTTTTGTAGATAAAAATCGAGCATATGTTTTAAGTATTTTTCTTTGTAGTAGTCGTAATTGGGTGAAGTATTTAATCTGTCCGTCTTCGGCTTTATGTTGTAGTTAAAGCTGTCGAGATATTTTGTTACCTCGATAAAGGATTTACCGGCGCAAAGCGGGCTATGGTCTCTAATCTGTTTTTTTACTTCGGAAAGTGCTACATTTTCCTTCAACATTGAAGATATTATGCTGTAATCGAATTTTTTCAAGATATGTTCGCGTTCATTTTGGTATTTATTCCACAAAATCAGATAATCTTTCACTAAAGTCAAAATTTTTCACTCCTTTATACTCCTGCCAATGGAGATTGAACTCTTCTTTCGGATAATTTTTCAGTATTTCATCACATTTATTCTGATCGGTTTTGTTTACACCTACATAAGACAGGGCAAATTTACCGAGGGCTAAGTCATATAGGCGAGACCCTTTAACAGATGTGTAATAGTAATCTCTTGTTGCTACCGCCTGCGCTATTATCTGTATCTGCCGGTCATTTAAGCCGAAGGATTTATACAGTTTCTTATTGGCTTCTTCGAGTGCTGCGGGATTGGCAAGAAAAATCTTTGACTGGCAGGCATCAAGCACCGTATGAAAAATATTGGAATTAGTTACATCAACAAGCGACTGCGTGGCAAAAACAACGGATACGTTCATTTTACGAAGAACCTTGAGCCATTCGCGTATTTTCTCTGAAAAGGCTTCATTGTCAAGGAATACCCACGCTTCATCTAAAATTATTATGCCCGGTGAGCCGTCAAGAACTTCTTCGAGCCTGTGAAAAATATATAAAAGCGTCGGAGCCACGATTGTTTTCATCTGCATGAGTTTTTCCATTTCAAAGGTTTGAAAATCTGAAAATGATAAACTGTCATAATTTGCGTCAAATACCTTGTAGGAGCCTTTTATTGTAAGCTGTGTAAATGTTTCAATTAACGTTTCATCGGTGAGTGAGGAAACAAACGTGCTCATTGTCAGCTGGTTTTTCGGAAAGGTATTGGCGATAAGCGTCAGTGTATTCCAGATAGTGTCCTTGATTTTCGGTGTAATGGTAATGTTTTCCTGAACGAGAAAAGCGCACAGCCACTCAAGTACCCAGGAACGTTCTTTTTCATCCGTTATTTTGGAAAGAGGCTGAAAAGCGATATCGTTTGCGCCGAGGTCGAAAAAGTTGCCGCCGACGCCGAGTGTTAAGATGCGAGATGATGCCCCTTTATCGAAAATAAAGACTTTGGCGTTTTTATATTTTCTAAACTGCGCAGCCATAATGCAAAGGTGAACGGATTTACCGCTGCCCGGCGGCCCTATGAGTATAGTGTGTCCTACGTCTTTAACATGGATGTTTAAGCGAAATAGAGTATTGCCTTTTGTTTTCGTGTATAAAAGCGACGGTGCCTTTAAATGGTAGTTTTCGCTGTCGCCTGCCCAGACGTCCGTTATCGGGGACAGGTGTATAAGGTTTCCGGTGCTTATAAGGTAGCGGCGGACATTAGCGTATACATTTCCGGGAATGGACATGAGCCATGCTTCAACGGCGTTTAAGTCTTCGGATTTATATTTCATGCCGAGAGTGGAGAAAATATCGCCGATTGTATCTATATAATCTTCAGCCAAATCTTCATCTTTTTCGGTAACTACAATTACTGTCGTATAATAGCCGTAATTTATCTCGCCTTTTTCGACAGACAATCTGGCATTTTCCACTTCGTCAACTTTTTCTACGGCATTAGCATTATAGCCGCCCTGAACGTCCGGGATATGCAGTGCTTCTCTAACGTATGCGCCCCAGCCTTTTAAGTTGCCTTTCCAGTCGCGCGAACGGGAAGACAGCTCTCCCATGGCATCATTTCGGGATAAAAAGTAAAATCTCGTTACCCATCTGTAGGAAAAATTAAGATACGTGAGGTTATCCAGAAAGCCAAAATACGTCTGATTTGGAAAAGTTAAAGGTGTTATGACGCGAAGATGTTTATTGCCGAGCATCGGCTTTAAACTTGAAAGAAGCGGACTGTCATAAAGAAGATTATCAAGATGAATAGGATTTTTGGAAAGCGATATATTTTCATCTTTAATATGCTGATTTTGTCTGTCCGGCAGATGAATGTTCATTTTCTTTGCCGAAACACAGCTGTACAGATAACTTGCCAGCTCATCCGGAGACAGCTCTTTGGCAAAAGGGATTTTAAGCTGTAATAGCATACGGTATATCTTATCCACGTTCGCTTTGAAAAACTCCAGATAATAATCCAAATCTCTAAGCTTTGTCTTTGTTTCAATGACAAAACTTTTCAGTTTTTGTTCGCTGTCTGTCGGCGGCATATAGTAGATTGTGAGAAAATATCTTGATTCGTAGTTTTTATGCAGATTTTTAAAGAGATATCTTCGCTCTAAATCTATCTTTTTTGTGATTTCATCGGGAAAGTCGCATTTGGGGTAATCCAAGGACGGTGTTCGCTGCATTTCAAAATAAAATACAAAACCCGTATCAAGTGTCATAAAAAGGCTGTTTAACTGACTTGTAAGTACGGCCAGAATTTCTTCCATAGAGCTGTCAAGGTCTGGTCCACGGTACTCTATCGTTGCCATAAGCGAGCCGTCTTTATTTAAAACAATGCCGATATTTTCATAGGAAATTATTTTTCCTAAATTCATTTGCGAATAAAGCGGCACTTTTTTTGTTCTGAGTTTATTTAACATATACATAATCTTTTCCTCACATAAAAAACATATCTTTATTTATCGTTATCTCCATAAGCGGCGCCATTATGTTGGAGCGCAGCATCCCCGGAAGCGTGCTGTACCAGATATCTCCCATGTTGGATTTATCTATTACGGTCGGCACACCGCAATTTGCCAAGAATTTAACAGTAGATGTTACTTTCTTTGGCAGCTCATCAATATTTTTCTCATAAACAGTAAGAAGCGTGTCATAATAGCCGCAGATTTCGCTGTCGTCATAGCGAAGCACTTTTAAAAATTCCTTGTGGCTGCTGCTCCAGGACGATGTATATCTTTGAATTTCTTTTTTACGCTCACCTCCGGACACAAAGATATAGCGGCGCGACATACGGAACTTTATTTCATTCGTCTGCAGAAAAGCGATAAGCGGTTTTGTGATAAAGTCCGGATATCCCAAAAGCTTTATACACTGCAAATACGTATCATCTATCATGAGGTACTGTTTTTGATATTTTTTATACTGGTGCTGTTTTGTCAGCTTATAGTCAAGATAAATAGGATTTTCCAGCATCTTTATTTTTTCATTCACCGTTACGGTTTTATAAAGACTTTCTATAAGCTCCTCATTTTTAAGAGAGGTAATTTTATATGTTCTTTCCAGTGCTTCGATAAATTCACCAAACTTTTCTATGGACGAGCGGATTTTGCCAAAATCTGCATCCGTAAGACAGGGATTATAAACAATGTAGAGCGTTTTTACACCAAAGTTATAGTCTATCCATATACAAATGCCGGACAGTGCAATCTGCTTTAAAATGGAAATATCTATTTCATTGTAAATAAATGCGCATATTAAAGAGCCGTCTTTATTTCGCACTATATTGTCCCGGCAAAGATACAGCCACGGGAGATATTTGGATAACGCAGTTGTTATTTCATCATATTTTTCAAACCACATAAGCCCTCACACATCGTAAAATTTCTTTTTGTACAGAAATTTTTGCAGGCAGATAAAAAATCTGTCATCAAACTTGTTCACATATATGCTTAGAAAATGCACAATAAGGTTAAATGGCACCATCCAGAAGGTTTCAAACATTGCCCATATGGCAAAAGCGAGTACGAAATTTGTTATGACCACTTCTTTAGGGCCGCCTAAAACGGTAGCCCTTTCAGTGAGTGATTTAAAAACGGGAAGTGTATACTGCATTAAAAGCACGCTCCCGAAGAACCAGAGAAAATAAAGTAGGAAACAACGCTTGTACCAAGGCAGGCAATGATGGCACCGATAAATACTTTAGAGATTTTACCCATTATCTGATTTTCGCCCATAGCAATCGATATGCCACCGAGAACAACTGCAATCAGGATAAGAACTTTCGGCAGATTATCTACAAGCAGTGTTTTCAGTGTATTTACTGGACTATCAAACGGAGAGGATGTACTCATGGTAAAGTCCGTGCTTGATGCAAGTACCTGCGGATGAAAGGCTATGACAAACATTAAAGTAAGCTGCAAAATAAAAAATTTGTTCTTAATGATGAATTTAAGCATGATTTAGTCTCCTTTAAGCAAGTTTTGCTGTTATATATTCTTTAATCTGTGTATCGTAATTTATAACTTCCACTATTTCTTCAATAGTGCGGCGGTTTGCCGTCTTTTTTATATAGATGATTAAATCAATCGCATCGGCAATAAGCGTGCCTTGCACTTTGTCCGTACCGAAACCGACAAGCGTTTCAATTCTGGACATGGTGCGACTGGCGCTGTTGGAGTGAACAGTGGATATGCCGCCTTTATGACCTGTAGACCAGGCATTTATAAGCGTGAAGGCTTCCGCGCCTCGAACTTCCCCGACTATAATTCTGTCGGGGCGGGCTCTAAGCGTTGCCCGAAGCAGCTCTTCCATAGACACTTTTTTAGTGGATAATAGCGACAGTTTGTTTTTGGCATCGCACTTAAGCTCTTTTGTATCTTCAATTAGAACAACTCTGTCGTTTAATTTAGCAACTTCCGCTAACAGTGCATTGACAAGCGTTGTTTTGCCGCTGCCTGTACCGCCGGCCACAATGATATTCTTTTTTTCCTTTATTGCTTTTAAAATCACCTCCTGCTGTCTTTTCGTCATTGTCTTGTTATTTACATAATCTTCCAGCGTAAATACGACTTTAGCGTGTTTTCGCAGGCAAAATGCCGAGTTTTCCACAATATCCGGCGATAAAAAGCCTTGAAAGCGCATATTTAAAATTTCAGCTTCCAAAAGCGGATTATCCTTATCGCAAGTCTTATGTGAATGATTGGCAATCTGAATTATTATGCTACTTGTTATCTCGCCCGTTAAAGTTTTGCCAGTATCTATAAGCCCATGAGAAAAAGTATCTATCCAAATTTTAGAGTCAGCATTTACCATTACCTCGCAGACATCATCATCGTCTAAATACGGCTTTATATCCTTAAAAAGAAAATCCAGCCGCTCTTTAAACCTGTTTTCCATCAGGCTACCTCCAGCTCGCTGTAGAGTTCATATAAATCTTCAAGCTCTTTTTGATATGTTGCTATTTTTTCTTTGATATCTTCTTCATTTATAACTGAAATTGCAAGATAGAGTTTAAGCTCATCCGGCGTTGTTATACCGGCGGAAGATAAAATTTCAAGCATCTGTTTTTCACCGTCTGATACGCTCGGCGTCTGTTTTCTTTTAATGAATTTACGGCGAATAACTTTTTTAGGTGCTGTTTTTTTGATTGGTTCAGTTTTCTGGACAACCTCGTTTTTTACCACTTTTATAGGCTCGGATATATCTTCGTTATCTGTAGTAACTGTTTCTTTTGTTGCTTCATTACTATCTATAACAGCAACTTCAACCTGCTTATCTTCGTTTGCTATTGCTTTCTCTACTTCAGGTATATCTTCATTATCTGTAGCAACCGATTTTTCTACTGCTTTATTGTTATCTACATCATCTGGTTCTATGACATCATTATTTGGCTTGGAATTGATTATTTCTTCCAGTTCTACTTCAGCAATATTTATCTCGGATGTTTTTTCATTTTCCTGCGGCACAGCTGTTTCTTCTGCCGAAATGTCTTCATCAAAGCCTTCGCTGAACTTTTCTTCTGTTTTTTGTTCGTTGTCAGTTATTGAAGTCGGCTTCTCTTCATCGTCAAAAGTTTTATCAAACTTTTCCGGCTCGTTTCCATCTATATCTGTTTTTTCTGTTTCAGATTTTGGTTCATTTGTTGGATTTGGCACTGCTACTAAATCGTCAAAGCCTGTATCAATAGTTGCATTGTGTCCTTTGAGCATTTCCATTATGTCTTTATCTTCTGCCGTATTCGGCTCTTTATCCATGATTTCATCATTTCCTTTCTGAATTTCAGCAATATCAAAATCTGCTGCCGATGGCATTTGCGGCAGGTCATTTTCAGGTTTTATCCGCTGTTTTATTTCATCTTTCGTTAAAGCTTTCTTTACTGTTTTTTTCTTTGTTCCGATTAAAGCAAGGACATTGCCTAATAGGTGTTGTATCTTATCTTTAACTGTAGACAATTTCGGTTTTTTTACAGCTTTATTTATCTTTGCAGCCCCTACAAAGTCTTTTAAGCTCTTTGTTTCTTTCGGCAAAAGATTTACATAGCTGTCCACAACAGTACATGAGTCGGATTTCATTGAATACTCATCCGCCGGCGGATATTTCTTGTTAGGAACGTATCGCGTTCTATTGCCCTCTGTTACTTGCGTTTCAGATACTCTTTGCTGAAAAAACGGCACCATATAGTAAAAAAGCTTTTTAGCTAGAATCGGCTTTTGTCCGCTTACAAAGACTATTTCCTTATCTTTCGGCATCTTGCCGACTTCATCAGGCTTTAAAAGCTCTCGGGACGTTGATTGCCAGGAGGTATTTTTCTTAAATAAATTTCCTGTTTCGGATTTACTCGTTACCGTTATTGTTTCAGAGCCCAGCATAGAAGATACGGCTTTTTGCGTTTCAAGGTTATTCGGCGTATGAAAAACCCGTACAGCGCAGTTATCTATGATGGAAGTATTCTTGCCATAAATATCATAGAGCTGATTTAGAGCCTGAACGATTATAAGCGAACGCAACTGATAGCCTGCCATAGTGGCGATTGCCATTTCAAACTGGTCAATTTTGCCGATTTGCGGGAACTCGTCTAAAAGCAAAAGACATTTATGCTTACTTTTTGAAGCGGAAGATTCCATATTGCGTCTTAAGATGAAATCGAGCATAAGGCGAAACATCGGCTGAAGTGTATTTCTATTTGACGGAGCTGCCACAAGATACAGTGATACCGGTTTATCGTAGTTCATGATATCTTCCAGTTTAAAATCCGATACGGCCGTATTTTTGGATACCACAGGGTCTTGATAAAGCTGAAAACCTGTTTGCGCCGTAGACAAAACGGAGCCTTGTTCTTCCGATGGGCGTGATGCCATAGTATATGCTCCCGATGCTACACGCGGATGCGTTAAGAGGTAGCAATACGGTTTTACGGTGAAATCCAGATTTTTATAATTATCTTTAAAGTATTCTTTTATCTCACTTAGACTTAAAAATTTACTATAGTCGCTATAATACGGATTGTTATCTAAGTCTATTGCCGGAATGCTTAAAATTTCCGAGCGGATACTTCGAAGTTTTAAGGTATCCGTTTGTTCAGTTTCCGTAAAAGCAGCATTAAAGTCGTTTATTTCAACGTAATCGCCGTAAATTTTTTCCAGGATATTATCATCGGAAAAGGCTTCCTCCGGCGTAATGTGCGGATAATACATCATCTCATTTATGGCTTCATCGAAATTTCTCGATGGTGAAGCGATAAACCGTGCAACATCTCCCATATTCGGAACAGGGCGGTGTTCTCTGTCGTGCATATACAATAGATGAACTATAACGGCTTCAATGAGGGCGGACGATGTTACTACCCAGTGCTTACTTTTCGGGTCACTTGACATTTTACCTGTAGGGTCGGCTATCATATTGGCGATAGTCATAACGTCGGTATATTCCCTATCTGTCCGATAACGTATTTCAGCCAGCGGATTCCAGCGCGCCGTCGTACCGTCTGTCGATAATGGGTCAAATTTTAAAACTTTCTGCTTTAAGCCTTTTTTGCGGTAGGCTGCCGTTAAATGCCAGTTTTCACCGCCTTTTATATCAAGGACAAATACGGACTCTCTCCATGTAAGAAGTGTCGGTACAATGGTGCTTACGCCTTTACCGCTACGAGTCGGCGCCACCAGCAGAATATGACTTTTCTCGTTTATATCGTATTGCAGAAGATATGTCTGCTTAAAAATAAGATTTTTCGTATATGTGAAAGGGTTAATTCCTAAAATAACGCCTTCTTTGGCTCTTAAACGCGCCTTTTTAATATCTTTTTTACCGCCCCAGGAAGCCGAGCCGTGCGTAGTATCGACGTTCTTTCTTTTGATTATAAAAAAGGCTGTCGTTATACCGATTAACATACAGATATATATACTGTTTTCAGCATCAGAAAGTATGGTTGGTATAACGCTTTGTAGTTTTATATACCAGAAAATAAACATCCACGGTTTATATAAAATAAAATTATCAGTAACGCTTATTCCTTCTCCCAGCGCGCTATCATACTCACAGGTATATGCTACCTGCTGCGTTGCAATAGCTAGACCGATTAGCGAGGATAAAATTATTGCCGATAAAAACACGGCAAGTCGTTTTGATTTATCCATAGCCTTCCTCCTTAAAATACAATGTTATTTACAGCCATGATATTGATTGTCGTCCCGGGATTTACAGTGATTTCAGGCTCTATATTCATCTGCTTTTTAAATATCTCGGAGGCTGTATTTATAAGACTTGTCGTTGCTCCCTGCGCTGCTAAATCGCCGCTGTTTCTCCAGCCGTACTCACTATAGTTGTTACCGGAGGCGATATTGCCGAGCGCTCCGATGGCACTTGCGAGTACCCCGGCACCTATTTGTTTTCCGGTATGGTTATCAACATCACCTTCAATGCCGGCATAGCCTTGAGCGTCCACCAGCTTAAACATATTTTCCACATTGTAGCTAGTGCCATTTGGAAAAATTAAACTCATCCATTTTATATCTACTCTTGACTGTCCGTTTGCGGCTCCGCCTGCGTAACTTCCTATAATCCGGCTGCCGGAAGGAATTAAAAGATTATATCCTGTAAGTGAGTCATAAACATCGCTGTTAATCTGTGCAATTACCTGCCCGCCTATCTGACTGTTTATACCGGACAGCAGCGTTGCACTTATAACAGTTCCCGTCATCACGGTATTTTCATCAATCTGCTGCATCTTCATATAGGAAAAACTGCCTTCTGATTGATTTTCCTGTGCTGAAGAATTTCCTGTAGCTGTTTCGCTTTTGTTATCCGTTTTATTAAAAGACATAAAAGATATTGCCGAAGCCCAGATATTTTTATCCTCTTTTTCTTCCTTTTTATTCTCATTACTGTTTTGCGGCATTGGTCGTACATTTTGCACCGGATATGTGCCGGCATTTTGTCCCAGAACTGGAAGCGGTCTTGAATATCTTACAGGTTCTTCATTTGTATCTTGCGGATAATAATTTTGTCTGTTTCCCTGATTTGCAGGTATCTGTCTTTGATTTGAACTATTTTCTACATTGAGATTATTAGCGTTACCTCTGTTTCTTTTTTCATGTTCGGCAAGGGAGTCGTAATTATCCGGAATTTTATCCACATTATTGGAAGTTGATGTACGCTGCTCAGTTTTGGCTACTTCTATTTCTTTTTGTTTATCAGTTGTATTTTCATCATCTGAAGAGGAAAACATAAGTGTTGCGGCAATTCCTGTTAAAAATACAAACAGCAGCGTCCAGACCATTTTTTTATTGACCGTTGAAGTAGTAACAGTTGTCTGCTCATTATCTATTTCCTCTTCGTCTTTTTTTAAGGTATCCGCTATTATTTGCGTATTTTCCGTATCTTTTACGGAATTTTCCTCTTTCTTTCGCAGTCTATCCAGTATTCCCATAAATCAATCCTTCCTTATTATCACGACTTCTTTTTCGTCAAGTTTTAGTACGGCTTCATCGAAAACCGTATCCACCGTAAATGTATTATCCATAGATTTATAGTTGGCCAAGATGAGCTTATCGTCTTTATCTTTTACAAAAAGGACCGGCAGCGTTTTTACATCCTTGAATTTTATATATGTCCGTCTGCCGTCATTAAATACGGCCGTCGGCTTAAAATCCACATTCTTATCTGCTTTTATTTTATAGTTGAAGCTTATATTTTCCGGATTTACACCGCGCTGAGCGATATAAGATGTTTCTTCCTGTTTTTTCAGCTCACTTTTAACAATATCTTCATTGCCGTAGCTCCAGCTGACCATAGGATTAAACCAGCTGCCGGAACTTAAAAGTATCTGATAGATATGACCTTTATCCGTATTTACGATAACGTTTGTGGCAATATTGTTGGCTATGGGTTTTACGTAAAGATGCGACGTGTTATTAACACTTGCATGGTCAATCATCCACTGCGCCGTATCACCGCCGCCGACATACGTTATGCTCTCTCCGTCGGCAAATTTGATATCCGTCAAATAGCCGATTTTACAGTAAATTTTATAAACCTGCTCCGGTCCGTAGGCAAAAACCATACGGGCATAACCTTGAGCGTTTATACCGTCTTGAATGTAGTTGTTGGATTTAGAGGAGTTGGGTACGTTTAAAACGTAATCATTTGTTGCCTGCCGTGGCGCATCATATTTAATTTTTTCCACTTTAGGCGTTTCATCTTGCGGCGGATTTTCCTTAAGATTTTTTAAGTAATCTTTTATTTCCTGTTTTTGTTTTATATCTTCCGCCTGTTTTTTCTTCAGATTTTCTATTTTTTGATTAAGCTCTGTTATTTTACTGTCTTTATCACTATCTTCCTTATACTTTGCTTCAAGCTGCGTCAGTTTTTCGTAGAGTGCGGCTACAGCTTTTTGCACATCATAATCTGCATTTTTGCTTTCTTCTATGCTTTTAATTTCCTGTTTTACACTATTAATATCATTGGCACTAGCGAAGGTAATGCTGCTGACAGACATAGCGATAAAAAAGACTGTTACAAGTTTTTTTCTCATTAGCTCAGTTCTCCCTATTTTTCTTTTACGGCTTCCTTATCCCAGGAAAAATCCGTTATATAAATCCCAAGCGGATTTTTAAGTGCCATCTCTTCATTTTCCGGCGGTTTTATGGCAACCGTGAAAATGCCTGACATTTCATTTACGGTTTTAGTACCGCTGTCAAAGCCGTAAATCGTTTCCACCCAGCGCACCTGATAGGAATTAGTGCTGCCTGAAAGCGGCAGCACCACGCTTATCTGTACCTGAGTTGTTTCATTTCCAAGCATTTTAGCTACATCTTCCGATTGCAGATAATTATTTAATTTACTCATAGCATCTCTGCTTAAAAAGGCATATGCACTATTAACATTTCTTTTATATAAAACGGGATCAAGCGGGATTTCACGCGTCTTTTTGACAAAATCCGTGATGAAGTATTTTATGGCAACTTCCTGCGGATTATATGTCTGCTCTTGCAGGTATCCGGCGTTTCGCACAATGCCTGTCTGCGTATCCACCTCTACAATGTAAGGTTTTACTTCAGATTTTGTCGCAAAATATATAAGTGAACCCGTCATTACAACAATTACTATGGCAAGCACGGCGCAAAGCCTTAAAAGGTTGTATCTGTCGTTTGTGAGTTTAGACAGTTCCACATCGTAATCATAACTTGCCTTATCAGCCGGATTTACAGGTCTTGAACTTGTTATATACGGTGCGGGTTTGAAAAAGTCTCGTATATTCATTTTTTACTCCCAATTTACAAAGATGTATTTTTGCCAATCCATTTTATTGTTGCGACAATACATAATAACGGCATTAAAAAACTTTTTACCTGCCGTGTATTTAGTGTTGTAAATGAGCCCATGCAGGTAAGCTGCGGATATTTTAAGTTCACTTGCACAGCGTGTTATATTGCCGTTAAAACGGCTGTTTACAATATCTTCTATAAATTGTTTCCTATTAAATCCTAGTATTTTGTCTTCTGGCATAATTAAATCTCCTTATAATGTAAAATATGATATAAATAATATTGGCTAAAAACATAATGATAAAAAATTCACCGACTGAAAAAAATCCGATAACAGCACCGATTGCCCAGATATCCCCGTCACCCATTTTTAAAATAACAATTTTATCTTTATTTAAGTGATACCTTATAACCTGAATGAAAATTACAAGGCATAAACAGGTGCAAAGCGGCACAGCTAGAAAATCCACGCTTATTTGCACGTTTCTAATAAATACGGCAAAATTATTTTCTAAATCTAAGAGCATATACAAAACAAAACCTGAAAATATAAACGGTAGATACGGTAGTCCTTCTGATATATTTTCGACAGGTGTATATTCTGTTTTTGTCAATACATAATCCGCTTTTTTTAGTTTCATGGTAGAAGTATACATGAAGGTCAGAAAAAGCATTCCGGCTAATAGATTGTCAAGATAACCATTCACATTAAAATAAATGGCGTAAATCGTACTTAAAAGAAAAAGCAGTATACAGACATATACGTTTACCGTTTTCGTTCTTAAATCCTCAATCACAAGGTATAGCGCTGTTAAAAATATGCAAATCTCCATAATGTCTCCTAAATTAATTGTTGTCTGCCATATATTCACTTCTGGTACTGCCCGGACTTATAAAATAACTGTTTGAAAGCGGCTTTTTCGTTTTTAACTCATAGTAGGTATAATGCTCGCCTTCTTTATGCGGTGTATAAGTAAAATCTTCCATGTTTTCGATTTCATTTATATATCCAAGGTCTATAAGCTCATCCAGTTTTTCCGGATACGTCTTCTGATTTTTGGAAACAGTTTTTCCGTCCTCATCAATATACGTATCTTTTTCATCCACCATCAGATGATTTACCGCATAATCTTCAAGTGCCGCGTCAATAAATACCATTTGCTCACGTTTCACATCAAATTGAAATGAGTAATACGACCGAAGTGATACTATTCCGACGAGAAAAATGATAGCTGTCATAAGAGTATATAAAACAAGCTCCCACATTAAAATTGCCTTTCTCTTCATAGTTGACCTCCCTTTTTTATCTCTTAAATCCATACTAGCACGAAATATACATGCGAAAGTCTCGACTTTTATTTTCTTGAAAAAAAGTCTGTAGGCCTTGATATATAAGGATTTTTGATTTTTAAAATCTCAATGTGTCCGACGAAAACAGCCGGAATTTTGTCGGGACTTAAAAATGTGTCCGATTCGGACATATTTTTAAACTTTACGATTTGCTATACGGCAAAACTCAAATACCCTGTTAAATCCATACTATCATGAAAGTCGATTTTAAAAGTCTCGATTTTTGAACAAAATAAAAAAAGCCTGTAACCCTTAATTTATAAGGATTACAGACTTTTAAGCCTATTTTTTGTCCGATGAAAACGGGGAACTTTTTGTCAGTAAATGGAAAGTTGTCCGAATCGGACTAGTTTTTTGTGTCCGATTCGGACACATTTAGTTTAGTTTCTGTTTCTTTTATTGCTGCCCGATAGCCTGTCAGTGCCGAATACGGAGAAAACTGCGCTGCTCTTTCTTTTTTCGACATCTTTGGTCTTGTTTTGGATACATAATGCGGAAGATTTATAATATCATCATATTTATTCATGCTCTATGACCACCTATCGTATTATTTCTTTCTCTTCCCGTTGCACCTTCTTCAAAATTCAAGCCTTTTAAAATGGCATTTTTGCCGAATTTCTTTTTTATATCAAGTATTGTCTTTTGAATTTTTTCTTCCTTAAGAGATTCTGCCTCGTCTATCTGCAAAAAGAGATTAAGCTGTTCAACCTTTATATTTTCATATTCTGTGCGGGAAATAACATGATTTGCTGTGATATTAAGGCGCCGTACAGATAAATGCCGGTTTATGATTTTATCAAAAAGTTCGACAGCTGCGTCCATTATTTTAGACATAGACGAAGTGTACTCATTCAGATTGATACTGCCATGCGCACCTTTAGGAATTTTGCGGCCGTATCTGTCAATCACGATATCTCCTTTATAACTATCGGAAACATTTTCAATATCATAACCGATATCCATCACAATCTGATTGGTCAGAAGATTTTTATCCATAAGAGAAAGAGCCAGGTTATCTGCCATTTCCTTTATAACTATTTTGGCTTTATCCCATAGATACGGCATTTTTAAAACCTGACCGGAAGATATGCTTTTCATCTCCGGCTTATATGCTTTGATATCCTCTATAGTACAGCTTTCCCAACCCCAGGCATGGTCGATTAAAAGTTCAGCATTGACACCGAATAACTTATACAATAAATCTTCATTATGATAATCCGTCTTTTTTCCAAGCGAACAGCGAGCAATATCTCCCATAGTGAAAAGACCGTTCTCTTCAAGCTTTTTAGCATATCCTCTGCCTATTCGCCAAAAATCCGTGAGCGGGCGATGCGACCATAGAAGTTTTCGATAAGACATTTCATTAAGACTTGCAATTCTCACGCCGTTTTTATCCGGCTTTATATGTTTTGCCCCGATATCCAGTGCAATCTTTGCCAGATACAGATTTGTTCCAATGCCGGCAGTCGCCGTTATCCCTGTTGTTTTTAAAATATCCAGAATAATTTTCATGGCAAATTCATGAGCAGAAAGATTATACAGCTTTAAATAAGAAGTGGCGTCAATAAAAACCTCATCTATGGAATATACGTGAATGTCTTGCGGCGAAACGTATTTTAAATAAACTTCATAAATTCTTGTGCTATAATTTATATAAAACGCCATACGCGGTTTAGCGATTATATAACTAAGTTCTAAAGAAGGATTGTTTTTGAGCTCTAAATTGTCACAGGAAGAACCTGTAAATATATGTTTTTGTGCAAAATATTTTCTTTTTGCATTTATTCTTTTTACACTTTGAATAACTTCATACAGTCTTGCCCTTCCCGATATGCCGTATGATTTCAAAGAAGGAGATACGGCAAGACATATTGTTTTTTCTGTGCGTTCAGTATTTGCCACTACAAGATTTGTCGTAAGCGGATTAAGAGCGCGCTCTATACATTCAACAGAAGCATAAAAAGATTTCAGGTCGATTGCAATATATGTATTCATGGTATTTCCTCCTTTCCTAATCAATATTATTATATCATAGTATCTATTTTGAAAGGAGTTTTCTCATGAAAACAAAAAACATCACTTTTGGCACTTATATCTATAACTGGTATATGATTTATAAGTACCCGAAACATCAGGCAACCACGCGAAATGTAAGCCTTACGTATATAAACGTGCATATACGTCCGTCGAACTTAGGCAGAAAATTTATCAAAAATCTTACAACGCGTGATATCCAGGAATTTTTGTCCGAGCTCATGCAAAGCGGCAATCGTTCCATCTTAAAGACAGACAAAAAAGGACTTTCCAACTGGACCGTCAGCAAAATTCGTACTCTTATAATTGCATCGTTAAACCAGGCAGTTCGAGAAAACCTCATTAAAGATAATGTAGCTTCATACACGGAAAACATAAAAATCTTAGCGGCGCCCAAAAATGTTTTCACCAAAGAACAGCAGATATTATTTTTAAACAATTCTAAAAATTATAGGTATTATCTGGCATATAAATTGCTGTTTTTCACCGGATGCCGCCGCTCTGAAATATTAGGTATAAGTTGGGACAAAGTTAATTTCCAAAACAATACCATTTTCATCAGTCAGGTACTTGTCGTAGTCAACAATAAGCCTATACTGAAGCAAATACCGAAAAATAAAACTTCCATAAGACTTTTACCCATTCCGAAGGAAATAATGACAGAGCTAAAAGCCTTGAAAGAGGAGCAAACAGATTATTTCAGCAAGCATAAATACATCAATATGTATAACCTTGTTTTCTGCACTAAAAAAGGCGATGTATATAATCCCAATAATCTTTTGCAAAATATGAAAAAGCGTTTAAAGAAACTCGGTTTGCCGCAGGATTTGCATATTCACTCTACCCGTCATACGTTTGCAACCAATCTAATCCATAATAAAGTCGCCATTGTAGATATACAAAAACTCGGCGGCTGGTCATCACCGGATGTTCTTCTTAATCTGTATGCACATACATTACGGGAAAGTCAGATTGAAGCTGTAAATAAGCTTTATGAAGAATTTAAAATGAATGATAAAAAATAATGCTACAATCCTAACCGCTCTAACATTAGCGGATAAATAAATGTAAGAGACCAAATAAAGTTGCAGCTTTATGAGGTCTCATTTTTTTTATAAAAAATCCACTAAGTTGCAGCTTAGCGGATTTTGTTCTGAATGGATATATTACCTTTTAACATCTTTTGTATATTCATTATATCATAAAAAAATTTTTTGCAAAGAATAAATTTTTTTTGCTCTGTACGGCAACTAGTCTAACTCTAGCGTTAGCTATATAACGCAAAAAACCCCGAAAAGGTCGCATCTATCATGGTAAGCAAATGATATAAGAAACTTCGCTTTTCTTCTTGCAGATTATAGCAATTTCAAAAGAAGTTACAAGGATAAACGTTGCAGCCGGCTGTCCTTGTAACTTCTTTTTTCATTGCTTTGTTTAATCTGCGAAAAGCAGTAAAAAATAATCGCATAGATAGTTTTTATTTATCTTTGAAGATTGCTCTGTACAGTAGATAAAGTACCGGATGGGTCTACTTTTTGCAAGACTTTCTGTACGGCGGCATTAGCTACAGCCTGACCGATTTTTTCCATTTGGCTTGTCTGACCGCCTGCTATACCTGTGCCCTGCCCTAAGGTATCTATCCCTCCGGTAAGACTGTTTGCGGAAAGAGATAAATTACCCTCGACTTTTGCACTGTCTATTTGTCAATGTAGTGAGAGGCAAAAATACAAAAAAAGTACAAAAAATTTTTAGTTCTGGGTGATATTTTATACAAATACCACCCTTTATTTTTTACTGTTTTTCCTGCATTAATTCTTTTCTTTTTTCTTTTGGTGTTTTCCACCCCAAGACTTTAGTTGGTGTATTATTGGATTTTCTCATGCGTTTTTTGAGCTGCTGCTTCAATCCATCAAAAGTATAAAATTTTAAGGTTGCATAAAATTTTTGCTGGTCCTTGCCGTGGCTTCTTTCCACTTTACCGTTATGACGTGGCGTCCGCGGCCGAATTGTCTTATGAACAATCTCAAGTTCATTAAGCATTTCATCAACTTTATGGATTTTGTCTGTCGGCTGGATATTCACAAATTCCGCTCCGTTATCCGTCTGGATAATCAGCGGTTTATATCTGAAGTAACGGATTGCACGCTTTATAAAATCTACTGACGTTTCACTGTCTTTTTTTAGATACGGATGCATAAATCGTTCTCGCGTGGCTTCGTCGATGACCGTATACTGGAAAAAATCCCCGGCATACGGCGTTAAGCCAGCATAGCAGCTTTTCGGTATTTCTTTAACGTCTATTTGCCATTTTATACCTATCTGCTCCGGTGTTTCATACGGTTTTGGTTTATAGGCATTCTTTTTCTTAGCAGATTTATTTTTCATATAGCCTAATCGTTTTAACACCCGATATAAAGAAGCAATGTTGCGTGTATAGTGCTTATCCTGTAGCAGTTTTCCGTATAATTCATAGCCGGTCATATTCGGATTGCGACGCATATAATCTTTAATCCACTTGATTTCCTTTTTGGTATGTGTATTGGGATGTACCTTATGCGGACGATGAGATTTATCTTCCAATGATGTTTTTGTGCCGTCAAAACGAGCATTCCAACGCATAAGAGAAGCTGCAGATACCTTATAACGGCGGCATACGAATTTGATTGAACAACCGGAGCGATACAGTCTGACAGCGTAATACCTGGTGTTCACATCATGGGGTAGGTAACGATAGTTTGAGTTCATAACAATTCCTCTTTTCATAAATTTTATATATGCAAAATGTGCATACAACAAAAAATATAGAATACAGAGGAATAAAATAAGAAATATAAGAGGATAAAAGCAGATATTATCAGGGGATAATATCTCTTTTTTATTGATTTGATAGCCGGAAATCTTCTTATAAGCCCGCGCAAGTGTTTATAAAACCTTGCGAAAATGGCTTAAAATCAAGGTTTTCCGCGTATCGTCATTTATCTTGCCGTATCTCCGTATAAGATGATTTTGTAAGACCGGGCACCATTTTGGCACCACAGATTATAGGAGGACGACATGAAAAACGTACTTTTAGACAAGGGTATTATACTCCCGTCCGGCGAAATCAGCAAGGATAAGGTAAACCTTGTAACCGGAGCAATCACGCAGCCATTCGCAGAAATGGTATGGGTAACGACAGGCGGCGACATGGAAACCGTAAACCGCTTGACCGACGTACTTGTTACCATGAACACCCCCGCCGACCGGGGAAAGCTGTTCAAAATCATAAAAATGCTCTATGGGCTTATGGGCTTGCCCTTTTCCGAGGAAGCCGAGCCTATGGACGCAGACCCCGCCGTTTTGGAATACTTCATTTTTTCCTTTACGGCAGACTTTGGCGAAGTCATACAAGACCTCATAGCCGAAGAAGCAGAATAACGCACCGCACAAGCGGCGTTTCTCACTTCCCACAAGGAAGAACAGGAACGCCGCTTTTTTCATGCCCTTTGTTACGCAGTAGGCATGAAAAAGCCCTTGATTTACGCGGCTTTGTGGGCGCGGTTTTCAGCGGATAAGGGATTGATACCTAAACCCTCAAAATCGCGTTTCTATTGCGTAACAGGTATGCAGCAAAGGAGTGATGAAGCTATGGCAGTTTTCAGAGTGGAGCGCAACAAGGGCTATACGGTTATGAGCAACCACCACCTACGGAACAAAGAGCTATCCCTAAAGGCAAAGGGGCTGCTATCGCAAATGCTGTCCTTGCCGGAGGATTGGGACTATACCCTTGCGGGGCTGTCCTTTATCAACCGGGAGAAAATCGACGCTATCCGGGAAGCCGTTAAGGAACTGGAACGCGCCGGATATATCGTGCGTTCAAGGGAGCGCGACGAGAAAGGACGCTTGCGCGGCACAGACTATGTAATCTTTGAGCAGCCGCAGACCCCGCCTGTATCGGATTTACCTACATTGGAAAATCCAACATTGGATAATCCAACGTTGGAAAAACCTACGCAGGAAAAACCTACGTTGGAAAATCCAATGCAATTAAATAAAGATATACAAAAGACTGACTTACCCAAAAAAGAAAAATCAAATACGGATTTATCAAGTACCGATTCCATTCCTATCCATTCCCTAAATCCCTTGCCTTACGACGGGGAAGCGGCTACGCCGCCGGAACGGAAACGAAAGGAAGCGACAGACGCATACAGCGTTTATGAGGAAATCATCAAGGACAATATCGAGTACGACCATTTTGTACGCTACGGGCAGGTAGACAAAGACCGCTTAGACGAAATTGTTTCGATTATCCTTGAAACGGTATGCAGCAAGAGAAAGACAATCCGTATCGCCGGGGACGATTACCCGGCAGAGCTTGTCAAGGCAAAGTTTATGAAGCTGAACAGCAGTCACATTGAATTTGTCTTTGACTGCATGAAAGAGAATACCACCAAAATCCGCAATATCAAACAGTACCTTAAAGCGGTGCTGTTCAATGCGCCGAATACCATTGACAGCTACTATACCGCCCTTGTCGCTCACGATATAGCGACAGGCAAAATCTAAAGGAGGATTACCACATGGCACAGAAAACAGGAGCTTTGATTTTTGACGAACAGACCGACCGCTACGACATTCGTTTTGACATTGCCGACTATTACGGCGGTTTGCATTGCGGGGAGTGTTTCGACGTATTCACAGGCGGCAAATGGAAGCCGACCCGCATTGAAATGAGCGCGGCGCAGGAATGGTACCTTGTGGGTATCCGCGCCGAGGATTTGAACGGCTTGCGCGTCCGTATCTAAAGCCTATGGGCGGCTACCGCAGCGGCGTACCACCCTAACACTATCAGACTACCGCGAAAGGAGGACGGTAAATGCAAGATGAAATCAACGAAAAGACCATAGCCCTTTACATCAAGACCGGGAAGCTGACCGCGCAGACGCTTCAAAAGGCTATGAAAACGCTGCTTGCACAGATGAAGAAGCAGAAAGACAAAACGCCGCAGGGCAAGCAGACCTTAAAGCAGCTTATGAAGCAGAACGCGGGCGTTTCCAACATTGAGATTACCGAGGGCAATATCAAAGCCTTTGAGAGTACGGCGAAAAAGTACGGTATCGACTTTGCGCTGAAAAAGGACACAACAGAAAGTCCGCCCCGCTACCTTGTATTTTTCAAAGGGCGCGACGCTGACGTGCTGACCGCAGCCTTTAAGGAATTTTCCGCAAAGAAGCTGACACAGGAGAAAAAGCCCTCTATCCGCAAGCTGCTTTCCTCTCTGAAAGAAAAGGCGGCGGGCTTAAACGCACAGCGGGACAAAGTAAAGAACAAGGACAGGGAGGTATCGCTATGAAGCAGGAAGTTAAAAAGCTGCTTATCCTCAATCTGCCTTATCTGCTCTTTGTCTATCTCTTTGACAAGATAGGCGCAGCAATACGCCTTACCCCCGGCGCAGACGCAAGCGAAAAACTCTTGCAGCTTGGTACAGGCTTTGCCGCTGCCTTTTCCAGTATCGCGCCGAGCCTGCACCCCGCCGATCTGCTTATCGGCGTTGCGGGGGCGGTCATTATCCGGCTTGCCGTTTACATGAAAGGCAAAAACGCGAAGAAATACCGAAAAGGCATGGAATACGGTTCCGCGCGTTGGAGTGCATAATTTTAAGTGTAAAGGAAGCCTATATGGACGCACAGGAGGTTATGCACATGACTGATTATAGTAAAATTACAGCCCTTTACTCCCGCCTTTCCGTGGGCGACGAGGACAGGGACGGCGGTGAGAGTAACTCGATACAGAACCAAAAAATCTTTTTGGAGAACTACGCCAGAGGGCAGCACTTAACCAATATCCGGCACTACATTGACGATGACGAAAGCGGCAGATTTTTTGACCGTTCTGCCTACTCCCGCATGATGGACGATGTAGAGAACGGGAAAATCGGTGTCTGCATTATGAAAGACCTGACACGCTGGGGGCGTGACTATCTCCAAGTCGGCAATGCGATGGAGATATTCAGACGGAACAATGTGCGCTTTATCGCAGTCAACAACGGGATAGACAGCGAAAAGCCCGATACATTGGAGTTTGCGCCCTTTATCAACATCATGTCGGAGTGGTACGCAAAGGACATCAGCAAGAAAGTAAAGACCGGCATTAAGACGAAGGGCATGAGTGGAAAGCCGATTGCCACCGAAGCCCCCTATGGCTATGTCAAATCCCCGGACAACAAGGATTTTTGGATTATCGACGAGGAAGCCGCCGGAGTTGTTCGTTTGATTTTTCGCCTGTTTCTGGACGGAAAAAACCGAAACCAAATTGCCGTATATCTCACGCAGGCGCAAATCCCAACGCCCACATTCTACATGAAAGAGCGCGGGCGGGGAACCTGTAAAAACAGGGCGCTCAATGAGGCCAACCGCTATAAGTGGAACAAAGCCACCCTGACCCATATCCTCACACGGCAGGAGTATTGCGGTGATGTTGTCAACTTCAAGACCACAAAGCACTTCCGCGACAAGCGGAACCACTATGTAGACCGGAGCCAATGGCAGATAACCGAAAATGTGCATGAGCCGATTATTGACCGCACCGACTTTGAAACCGTACAGCGGATTTTGGAAAATGCGCCCGTCAAACGCCCCAACGGGGACGGGGAAATCCACCCTTTGTCGGGCTTGCTTTTCTGTAAGGATTGCGGTGCGAAAATGCACATTCGCATAGATTATCGGAATGGCGGCAAGCGTCATGTTGCCTATTGCAGCGAGTACCACAAGGGAAAAGCCAAAAACCCCAAATGCAATTCCCCGCACATCATTGACGCGGATTTGCTCATGCAGACCATCGCGGAAGTGCTGAAGAAAATCGAGGACTATTCTATCAGCAACTGGGCGGAATTTGAAGCCTTAGTGAAAAAGAACCTTGCCATGCAGCAGACCGACAAGACCAAGAAACAGCAGAAGCGTATCCCGCAAATCACGACGCGCCTTGAACAGATTGACAAGGTGCTGAACAAGCTCTATGAGGACAACGCCCTCGGCACGATCCCGCAAGACCGCTATGAGCAAATGTCGCAGAAGTATTCAGAAGAATACTATGCGCTGAAAGCGGAGCTTGCCGAGCTGCAAGAGCAGCTATCCGCTTTTGAGAACGCGGGCGGACGGGCGCAGAAGTTTTTGAAGCTGACGGAACGCTACGCTGCCTTTACCGACCTGACCCCCGCCATTCTCAACGAGTTTATCAGCCGGATTGAAGTGCATGAGCGCGACAAGAAAAGGGCAAAACAAGCCATTCAGCACATCGGGATATATTTCAACTATATCGGCAAATTTGAGAACGAAGTGACACAGCTTACAGAGCCAACGGAGCAGGAAATCCGGCAAATGCGGGAGGAAATCGAAGAAGCCAAAAAGGAAAAGAGCCGCGCCTATCACCGGCAGTATTCAAGGGAGTACCGGGCGCGAAACCTTGAAAAGCAGCGGGAGTATGACCGTATCAAGGCGCGGGAATACCGGGCAAGGAGAAAGGCGCAGACCGCCGCCGCACAGCCCGCACAGTAAAACAGAATAACCGACAACCAAGAGGGATTTTCCGGCTACGGGAAGTCCCTCTTTTGCGCCCGGAGAAAGGAGCCGCCTATGACAGAACAGAACGGGACGCCCACCGCGCCCCGGAACCCCGACAGTATTATCACGACGCAGAGAAACGGGCAGACTATTGTTGCGGAGTTATTTTTCAATCACAGCAGCACAGAAACATTCCGCGACAAGCTGCTCAAGACGATACTTGCCGACAGTTCGTGTTTATCTGCGTCTGACGGTCAAGAGCCGGAAAAATCGGAAATCTTGCGATAACAGCCGCCCCGACGAACCATTCCACGTCCGGGCGGTTTTTATCGTCAAAAACGCCGTTTTCTCCAAGTCAAGAGCCGGAGAAAACACCCGAAAAATGCCCCTATTGCGTAACAGGGGCACAGAAAGGAGTTTGCATGAGAACAGGGCTTACCAAGCAGGAAAAGACCACCGATATTTGGTTTGACGAGAAAGACCCCCTTATCCATATCCGCACCCACAACACCGCCTTGAAAAAGCGTCTGCTTGCATACAGCCGCCGTTATCCGGCGATCTGCCAGCAGACTGACGCAGACCCGGAAACGGGCTGCATGGAGTTTGACATTGAGAAAGGCCGCTTCTCTTTCCGTCTGACCGCCCCATACAGCGAGGAACGGCGGGAAGCGGCGCGGCGGTACGCCAGAGAGAGCAACGCCGCCGACAGGCTGAAATAGAGTGGAAATGTTCATAGTTTTGTGCTATACTTTTTCTAAAAGCAGAGTAATACTGCGGAATTGATTGGAGGACAACACAATGGTTACATTTATGAGATTAAGATAAAACCGCGAGTTATGTTGCGGTTATCCGTACTGCATAACTCGCTTATTGAAGCAGAGATGTAATTACGGAGGAAAAACAAATGAATAATAATTTATCACGCTTTGCAGACAGCAAGGTTTATTTTCAATGCCCAATTTGCACAAAATCAATGGATATACAAGGCAATAGCCTAATTTGTAGACATGGACATTGCTTTGATATTTCAAGATATGGGTATGTAAATTTGTTGTTAAAATCATCGCCCAAAACCAACTACAGCAAGCGGTCTTTTGACAACCGGCACCAAATTTTGGAGTATGGCATGTATGATGTTGTGTTGGAGAAAATCATACAGTTTATTTCTGATACGCCATCTATAAGAAACATTTTAGATGTTGGTTGCGGCGAGGGTTTCTATGCAAGGCAGATACAGCAAAGAACAGAACGAAACATCTTTGCTTTTGACTTGTCAAGGGAGGCAATACAGATTGCATCAAAAAAAGACAAGCGCAAAGCAGTGAAGTGGTTTGTTACTGACTTATCAAAAATCCCTTTGAAAGACGGAAGTATGGATTGTATTTTAGACATATTTTCGCCTGCACACTACAAAGAATTTCAGCGATTGCTATCTCCTAACGGATATGTTGTGAAAGTAATTCCTACGAAAAATCATTTGAGGGAAATTAGGACTAAAGTGCAAGCACACTTGAAAAATCCAGATTATTCAAATGAGTCTGTCGTTGAATATTTTGAGAAATATCTTAAAACCATTTCAAGAGAAACGGTTTCAGCCACCGTACAGTTGTCATCAGAACAAAGAATGTCGTTTATTGAAATGACGCCGCTTCTCTTTTGCGTTGAAAAAGATTGCGTTGATTGGTGTACTCTCACACATTTGACAATCGAAGCTGATGTTTTAATAGGAATGTATTAAAGGGCGTATTGATATTTAATATTCCCATTTATTGAGCAGAACGGAGTAAACCAAACACCCTAATCAAAAGGACAGCCGAGGAAATCGACTGTCCTTTTTCTATGCCGACAGGTAGAAAGGAGTGACCACCCATGACGAAACCGAGAGAAAAAAACCGCGAGGAATTGCAAGCCGAGATTGAGGACGGGAAGAAGAAAATCCGGCAGCTTGAAAACCGGGAAAAGGTGTTGCGGCAAAAGTTATCCCAAGAGGAACGCAGGACGCGCAGCCATCGGCTGATCGTCCGGGGTGCGGTCTTTGAGAGCATTGTGCCGGAAGCCAAGACCATGACCGACGAGGAAGCCGCCGCCTTTCTCCGGCTTGCCTTGACGAGCGAGGAAGCGCGGGCTTATCTGAAAAAACGCACCAAGGGCGGGAAAAGCGAATAATCCCTTTGGCACAAAGGGCGCACTTATACACCCTTACGGGTGCGTGCGCTCTGCCGAGGGCTTGTCGGCACAGAGAGAAAGCCGCTTGCTTCCCTCTCTGACCGACATTGGCGGCTTTGCCGCAACAAGGGGCTGCACCCCTTGCGCCGCTTACGCGGCTATCCCTGCACACCCACAAAAACAGTACACCCGCCGTTGGCGTCTGTACCATTTTTGCGGGTTTTATTATCCTATCCGGGAGGTGATACCCATAGCCATCTACCATTGTAATATCAGCATTGTCAGCCGGGGCAAGGGCAAATCAGCCGTTGCCGCAGCCGCCTACCGAAGCGGCGAAAAGTTGACAAATGAGTGGGACGGAATGACCCACGACTACACCCGCAAAGGCGGTGTTGTCCATACGGAAATCCTACTGCCGCCCAATGCCCCGCCCTCTTTCTCTGACCGTTCAACCTTGTGGAACAGCGTGGAGCTTTACGAGAAAGCCGGGAACGCCCAGCTTGCCAGAGAGATTGACGCGGCGCTTCCCATAGAGTTATCCAGAGAGGAACAGATCCGGCTTGTCCGGGAATACTGTTCCTCTCAATTTGTTTCCAGAGGAATGTGCGTTGATTTTGCCATTCACGACACCGACAGCGGCAACCCCCATTGTCATATCATGCTTACCATGCGCCCCCTTGACGAGCGCGGCGCGTGGGCGGCGAAGTCCAAAAAGGAATATGACCTTGACGAGAACGGCGAGCGCATACGCTTACCAAGCGGCAGATACAAGACACACAAAGTTGACCTCACAGGCTGGAACGACAAGGGCAACGCGCTTTTGTGGCGCAAGGCGTGGGCGGATATTTCAAACGTCTACCTTGAACGCGCCGGAAGCCCGGAGCGTATCGACCACCGCAGCAACGCCGAGCGCGGCATTGACGAGCTGCCCACCGTCCACATGGGCGTAGCAGCTTGTCAAATGGAGAAGAAAGGCGTAGCCACCGAGAAAGGCGAGCTGAACCGGAATATCCAAAAAGCAAACCGCCTTATCCGGGAAATCCGGGCGCAGATTGGAAAGCTCAAAGAATGGATTGGCGAACTGTTCAAGGCGCGGGAAACCGCCCCGGAGCAGCCCCCGCAATCCCCCGGCCTTGCAAATCTGCTGATGAAGTATTTAAGCGTTCAGAGAGAAAAGAGCCGGAAGTATTCGCAGAGTTGGCAAAGGCAGCACACCGCCGACGAACTGAAAACCGTTGCAAAGGCGGTCAACTATCTTTCCGAGCATGGCATTTCCACCCTTGACGAGCTGGACGCTGCCCTTTCCTCTGTCAGCGACCAAGCCGACGCTATCCGGGAGGGCATGAAAACCGCCGAGAAGCGCATGAAAGAATTGCAAAAGCTGATTGAATACGGGAAGAACTACACCGAGTACAAGCCCATTCACGACGAGCTGAAAAAGCTGAAAAATGGCTGGACGAGCAAGCGCGACAAGTACGAGGAAGCCCACCGCGCCGAGCTTACGCTATGGAACGCAGCGAGCCGCTATCTCCATGCAAATCTGCCGAAAGGGACAAAGACCTTGCCTATCTCTGAATGGGAAAAAGAGTACGCCACTCTCAGCGGGCAGAGAACAGCGGAATATACCAAGCTGAAAGAAACCCGCGCCGAGGTTGCCGAGCTGCACAATATCCGCAAGTGTGTTGACATTGCGCTGAAAGCCGACCAGCCGGAGCAGACCCGCGCCAAGCGGCACGACTTAGAACGATGAAAGGAGTTGAGCTTTTTGTATTACACCCAAGAACAGATAGACCGGGCGAACCAAGCCGACCTTGTTTCTTTCCTGCAATCACAGGGCGAGCAGCTTACCCGCG
>OHAP01000378.1_pt1 | contig 33787 bp, 48 predicted proteins | sample 1577171 | NCBI WGS metagenome assembly OHAP01 (sample SAMEA3541489, study PRJEB24748) | human gut metagenome | biome: human gut; feature: human-associated habitat; material: faeces | place: China | collected 2012 | reverse complement strand
ATAATAAATGCAATATAGAGAATAAAGGCAGTAAAGATAATAAATGCAATATAGATAATTTTGATTATAAAAGATTTATTGAATGGTTTAATGAATTAGCTAATAAGAACTTTAGAGATACAGAGACTAATAGAAAGATGATTAGATCTAGATTGAATGAAGGATATACAAAAGAGGATGTAGCTAAGGTAGTTAGACTTAAAGTACAGCAATGGAAAGATAATCAGAAGATGAATAAGTATCTAAGGTTTACCACATTATTCGCAGCTACTAACTTTAGTAATTATCTACAAGAAGCTGAAGATACCCTTGAACCACAGAAAAGAAAAGAAAGAGAAAATTCCGCTAAAGAGAAAGCAAGAAAAATAAACCCCGTCGAAGAGAAAATACAGCAATACAAATTATTCTTACGTGAGCATCCAGATAACGAAAAGATAAGAAAAGCACTAGAACAACTTGAGCAAAGCAAAGAATAGAATAGCTGATAGCATAGAATAGTCCTGTAAGGCTCTCAGAGGACAATACAGACGTTTTAAACAGATCCGAGTATAATTACACCAGAAACATATTAAAACGCCTTAGAGAGCATTATATGAGCTAGAAGGAAGGAACGAAGAGATGAACGAAATAGAATTGAGAATTGTAGAGACGTTATTAAATAAACCGGAACTGATCGATAGCACATATATCAATACGGATTGGTTCACTGAAATTAAGCTAAGAAACATTGTTGAAGCAATGCAAAAGCTAGATCTACAAGAAAGAACATTGCTTAACATCTTTACTGAAATGAACAACGATGGTAGTGTTGAATATAAGCATCTGGTAGACATGCAAGGCTTGCTCGTTACAAGCGCTAGCTTTGAAAATGATGTTAAGTCACTGCACAAGCTATATGCACAACGTATACTAGAAACAAGCATGGATGTGTACAAGCAGAACCCAAAGAAACAAGAGCTCGCTAACTTGTCAGAAGCAATCACAGAACTGTCAAAAATTGATGAAGCAGGAGACGATGGGAAACTTGAAGAAGCAATCGATGAGTTACAGGATAGATTAGCTTCAGGAAAACCAGTAGGAATTAAGAGTTTTGAAAAGCTAGATGACTTACTTGCTGGCGGTTTATACGGCTCTATGCTGTTTACCATTGGTGCTAGGCCTAGCGTTGGTAAAACAGCTTACGCGGTCAATCTAGCATATCAAATCATGAACAAGGATCCGGAAGTTCAGGTTGATTTCTTTACCTTGGAAATGAATAAAAGAGAAATGTTAAGCCGTTTTGTCTCAAGGAGTGCTAACGTGGATAGCCAAAGGCTAAAACAGCCTGCTAGTGATTTGGATCTGACTTTTACTGAAATGGTTAGCGAAGGTATCAAATGGGTTAGAAATCACAAAATAAGGATCTATGATAGGGTTTTGACTTTAGGCGGTATCTTAAGCATAATTAAAAAGAATGCTGCTAAAGCTAAACCAGACAAGTATGTTGCAATTATCGATTACATTGGTTTGGTTAAAGTAAACGGAAGACAAGATCGCTGGCTGCAAGTTGGAAAAATTACACGAGAACTCAAAATCGTCGCTAACGAGTATAATATTCCGGTGGTTGCGCTGGCTCAATTGAATCGTGGTGTTGAGAGCCGTCAAAACAAAGAACCTTTGCTTTCGGATTTACGAGAATCTGGATCTATTGAACAAGACAGTAACGTTGTAGCGTTTCTATATCGGCCAGACGAAGATGACCGAGAATCAGTTAAATTAGCCATCAGAAAGAATCGCGAAGGTTCACTAGGCGATATCAGTTATTACTTTAACGGCAAATATATGTATTTTCAAGAAATGAGTGAGGATATATAATGAGTTACATGGATTACAATCAGTTTCAAACCGTCATGGTTGAAAACGGTTATCAAAAGTCTAAAGCGGTTGATGTGTATCTGAACAAAGCGATGCACTACAATAAAATGATTAGAAGTATTAAAGCGAACGTCAAAGATAAAGAGCCAGTAGTTAAGGCCAAAATGGAAAAGTTTATCAAGTTGTATGATGACAAGCGAATCGAGACGGTGTGGGGTGCGATTAAAGTAGCCGAATTAGAAAAGCTACAGGGTTGGAAATTTATTGAAGACGGTGAAGGATTTGTCCTGCAACTACAGATTAAGTATCAAGGAAATTTGAAAGAAGCTACTGAATTTGAAAAGAAACAGGTAGAGTTAGCGACTCTTTACGAACAAGCTTACAAGAAAGGTGGATTACATGGATAGTGAATACAGACAAGGCCAGCAAGATATGCTAGCGCTGATTAAAGACACATACTATAAAGCTGACAAATCAGAGTTTGAACGCTTGCTTGACACAGAAAGTGAGAACAAAGTACAGGAATTCTTAAAGCATGAGTATATCAAGCAAGGCATGGAAATTGAAAAAACTAGACTTTTAGGAGAAATAAGGGGGCTTGCAGATAAGTATGGAATCAAGTAGAAATTCAAGTAGAAACACAATACGAATTGGTAAAGGCACCAGTTACTCAAAAGATAACAGCAAGAGCCTTTATGTAGGAGGATATGCCAAATGAAGATAGTATTTAACATTGAACCACAACAGCAAGAACGGCCTAGGGCAACAGGGCGTGGCAAATTTATTCGAATGTATGATCCACCCAAAACAGCAAAGTTCAAGAAACAGTTGCGAGCGTTAGCAACAGAAAAGTATCACGATGCACTGCTTGAAGGTGAAATCTATCTTAAGGTAGCCTTCTATCGAAAGATTCAAAAGAGTATATCGAAAAAAGAACACGATAGGCGGGTCTCAGGAGCACGCAGACCGATTGTAAAGCCTGATCTTTCGAATTACCTCAAGGCATTCGAAGACGCCTTAAACGGCATTATATGGGCAGATGATGCAATGATCGTTCACGAGGAAATCGACAAATATTACTCAGATGAACCGAGAATAGAGGTTGAAGTTGAAGCAAAGGAGATCTAAAAAAATGAAGACTATATCAGATGTGAATATTTTGCAGAAATTGGAAAGATCCTAAACATAGTTATGGAACATTTAATGATGATTTGGCGTAAATCCCCTTACTTTAGTGAGGATAGCCCTGTAAGGCTCTCAGAGGACAATACAGACGTTTTAAACAGATCTGAGTATAATTAACCGAGAAAATTTCAAAAGCTCTTAGAAAACAATTCTAGGGGCTTTTATTTTTTTATACAAAAATATATTTTTTAGTAAAAAAGTGTTGACAAGTAATATATATGTGTTATGATAAGAGTGTAATCAAAAGCAAGGAGGACAAACAAATGAAAAAGAATATCATTTTATCAGCAGTAGTATGTAGCGTATTGTTAGCAGGATGTGGGGCAAATACAAGTCACACAAAAACAAGTTCAAGTGTCTCAAAGGTTTCAACGTCAAAGGTTGTAAAATCATCATCATCAGTCAAGCCTGATCCTAACGCATCTGAAAGAAAGTGGACTTACAAAAACAACGTCTTCGACGCAGGAAACGAAACTTATAAATTCACTGGCTGGAGTGTTGTGAATTCAGTACACGAAGGCAAGAAAGTTCTAGTGCTTTACTGTGATGTTACTAATAATTCAACCGAAGAAATGGATCCATCAAATGTATACATGGTGGTACATGCTTATCAAAAGAACGAAACATCAAATGTACAGCTTTACCCTGGAATGGTTGAGCTTGATGAAAATGGGAATGATCCATTACAACAATACGAAGATGGAATGAACAACAGACTTCTACCTGGGAAAACAGTTAAAGCCGTTATGTTGTTCGAATTCAATAACGGCAATCCGGTTCGAGTAGAATTCAGTAATCCAGAATTCGAAACTATCGGAATTAAGGATTATAAAGTTAGCAAGAAATTGAGTAAGGCTGATAGAGAAAAGCTTAAGAGATTTAATGCATCACAACCAGCAGCACAATCAAACACAGACTCACAAACTAAAAGCACTGTTCAAAGTGATAACAGCGACCAAGCTCCAGTAAATGATGACCAGGTTTCAGACTCAAATGATACTGATCAAGTTGATACAGCCCAGCCATCGCAAGGCGGAACAATCTACCAAACTGATAACGATGGTGATGGTTTCAAAGGCGATCCAGATGCTATCGCTGATACTCAGCAAAGAATGTTAGAAGGAATAAAATAAGCAGGAGTGATTAATGTGAAAAAAGAAATAACAGAGTTAGACAAGGCGCGAGCAGTTGTATTCGATAAGAACAACAGCTTTAAGAAACTGCACGAAGTATCGGGCTGCTCAGTTTCAAGACTTAGACACTATCGCTGTGAGCCTGAGCTGCTAGAGACAGCTAGATGGATCACAATTCACAGACTAGCAAGCTTATACGATGAGATAGCAAAGAGATACAAATAAGGAGGATACTGCTATGGCAAATAAGAATTTTATTGGAACAATTGGATACGTTGATGGCTGGGAAAAAGATTTGAAAATTCTAGCTATTTTAAAAGTTACAAATAGTGGTGATGTGACTAGCGCAATTCCATTTGAAATATTCAATACAATAACAACCAAAAACATTCATTTTTCCAGTCCAATTAAAGCTGGCAAATTCAAAGTGCTCTCAGTTGAAGGCGATAGTGTGGATGATTTGATGAATCTGATTGAGATGGAAGACTAAGAATAAGACTAAAGGAGATGCAACAATGAAATTGATGGAAGAAATTGAAGAGCTTAAAGAATACAAAGAAGATAAAGATTTGCCAATTGCAGAATTAGCAAGAAGAATTGAAGCTGATGATACAACAGTTGGTAGATGGCTGAAAGGTGGAGTTATGCCTAGCGATTATTCTTTATTCAAAGTACGAAGATTTTTAGATAGTGTCAAAGGCTGGGAAGGCTCGAAAACGCTAGAACCATGTAAAGGCAAAGCAACTAGAGAGCACGAACGAGCAAAGAAAGATATTAACTATCTAAAACAACGTATTAAGGCTTTAAATGATATTGAAGAGCTGGATCCACTGGTGGACGAATTAAACACCATTACACAGCTTGGAAAACTTATGCTTGATGCGTACGATACTACGTTTTAGACGCCAAATTAGAAGGACAAACAAATGAAAATTAATTATAAACGTACTGTAAGGAAGGAAAACATGGCTTCAAAAGTATTAGATATCATTTTGATGATTTCTTGACTGATTATGGTTATTGAACTAGGTTTATCTAAAGAAAGCTTTGTTATGAGAACTATAGCTTTACTTAAGGCTTGACCTTAACAAGTCGTAAAACTGTTAAATGCTGACGTGGTTGTTTGAACGGTATACATTCACAAAAAACCGTAAATCAGGATCTCACAAATAACGACACAGTACAGGCTTGGCATCTGTCAAAGGGTGCTAAGTCATAGGCAATAAAGATGTAAGGAAGCTGCAAACAACAAAATTTATTAAAAGGCAGGTGTAATTTCCCTTTCTCATTAATTCACGCAGTAGCAACCAAGCAAATTTATTGTCGGAACTAGACTATCCTTAGTTGCAGACTGCAAATTGTGAGCAAAAAAATTATGAAAGAAGGTTCAGGCCTTCGTATATTCTTCGTATCTTGTCTGCAACTAATTCGCCTTGTATCCGCAAGATTTGAGCCGGTCACACGTTTTGAGGGCGTGGCAAGGTATTTATGCCGGTATAACAAACAAAACAATAGGAGAGTGTAAAAATGGAGCTTATAACAGCGATTCACAACTTAGAACAATGGAAACCGATTATGGAGTGGGATGATCATATAAAGGAGCTGCCAGACGAGTTAAAGGAGAGTTGGGATAGAATCCTGCAAGCCAGAGATGTAGGATTGGCGGACAGGTTGGGATTGACGCAAGTTGAAATTAGAGAAATATCCGAGCTGATTGATAATGATATGCTGCCAACTGAAGCATTCCGAAGATATGGAATTAAGTACGCGAAACGTCTAGCCAAGAGACTGGGCATGGAAGATGTGATTGATAGTTATTATAGGCGGGGAAGGGCGTATTATTTGATAGATGTTGTTACTAAAGAGAAACATCAGTTTTACAATTTGCAAGATGTAGCTGAGTTCTTGGGAAGGAAAGATTATAGATCATTGTCACAATACATTGACAAAGCCTCATTCATTGCAAGAACAAACTACAAGATTTACAAGTACAGAACATTCAAGAAGAGAAAGAGGTTTTAATATGAAAAAGACCATGGCGTTAATTTTTACAATAATTTCAGGGGTAAGCATGTTTGGAGTCATTGCAGGATATATACTTGATGCACTTGGTGTATGCGGAGCAGGCTTTTATCTAATAGGAATAGGCGAAGTTGTATGCGTTGCATCTGCGACGGTAGTTGTCACAATTGGTATTTTTAGTTATTTAGAGTAATAAGATATGGCAATATTAGTATTTTGGAAACTAGAACACTTTTTAGAAAAGTTTAAATAAATGCTGTAAATTAACAAGCATTGATGGCACTTTGCTTTATCGAGATAATATTATTGCAGAGCATTAATAAAAAACGTACTCCTACAATAAAGAAGTACGCAGATCATATTAGTTGACACGATTATATCATAAGGATGTGGGCTTGTGGAAGATATGTTACTGGATTTGCCTCAGATTGATTACGATGGCACAGCTGATAATGTTGTAAAGTTTCTAACAAACAGAAGTTATTATCCTAGATTGTATGATATATACATGCAAGCTAACCCAGAGAAATTACAAAGCCCAAATTTGAGCGGTATGCCTGGAAGTAGCGTTGGAAACAGCAACGAAAATAAAATGATCAAATATTTGTATGCAAAGGCAATTGTAGATGGAGTTAGGCAAACGATAGATAAAGGATCACATGAGTTAAAAGTGGTAGTTAGCAACCTAACCGGAGAAATAAGTGCAGTTGAGGCGATGCAGATGCTACATTATGAGAAAACAAGATATTATTTAATTAGAAAGCAAGCTTTAAATGAATTTGCTGATATCTTGGAAGTCCAAAATTTACATTGCCCAGATCTGCATGTTTATATTTGAACATTACACAAAAGTGGAAACCAAAGGGATTTCTTGAAAACATACATTGAAAACAGAAAGGATGACATCAAACGGAAAAGGTGGTATTATACTATTGTCGAAAGACATAGTTAATTCATTTCAATTCCAAAACTTAATAATTTTTCGCTTCAAAGACAGTGAGATGAGTTTAACTCGTCTCTTATGTGGTGTGTAGGAACGCCACACTCTGACATTAAATGACTTTATCATTTAACGATGATATTCTTTGGTTGTTTGTAGCTGAGAGTATGCCTCCACTTTAGAATGATATTTACAGGAGTGTGGTTCCAGTTCAATCCTGGAACACTACTTTGTGCGTATGGCACTATCCATACCGTGGCCGCAGCGTTATGTGGATATAATTACAATTTCCATTGTTATTCATGTTGGCGGTTTAATTAACTATCATTTTTTTCATTTCTATTTTTTTACTAAAGAACAGTTTTAATGACTGTTCTTTTTTTATACAATTTAGGAGGTTGTTTATATAAATGGAGCTTTTTCTAAGTGGAGATATGGGCCAATTGAAGAAGCACGAGCGACTTTACATGGTTTCAGAAGGATTAAATCAGTTAGGCTAAAGCTTACAATTGAAAGGTGGTGAACTCACAATGGCTAAAGGGTTGTATCAAAAGTGGCTAGAGGATGATAATTTAGTTTTGCTCCAGGGATGGAAGAGAAACGGTTTAACTGACGAACAAATTGCTCATAATATGGGGATAAGCGTCTACACTCTCTCCCGTTGGAAGTCTCAACACCCGCAAATCGGGCAAGCTCTAAAAGTGGGACGCGAAGTGGCCAACTTTATTGTTGAACGAAAACTGTTTCAAAAGGCCATCGATGGTAATACTACCGCTATGATTTTTTGGTTAAAGAACAACTGGCGTGATAAGTACAATGATAGTGAATTGTCGCCAGAAGAACGCAAGCTTGCTGTTGCACGTATGAAGAAATTAGAAGTTGAAACTAAGAATGTTCAATTACGTAATAAGGCACTTGAAGAAAACGGTGCTGATATTGAAGAAGCACTCAATAGAGTTATGGATAAGCTTAGCAGTGAAAGCGACAAAGGAAATAATAATGATTGATAATGGCTAGGAGGAGAACTGTAATGGCAATAGATAATTTGCTAACTGTAAAGCAGCAGGAAGTTTTACAGTCCTATTTACATGATGATTGGAGAGTTCTAATCCTATCTGGGGCTGTTCGTGCTGGTAAAACATATATTTCTGATTGGATATTTTTACTTGAGTTGCGAAGAGTTGCGCGATTAGCCAAAGCCCAAAACAATCCACACCCTGTCGTCATCCTTGCTGGATATAGTTCTAATTCAATCTACACGAATGTTATCGTTTCGATCGAAAACGAGTTTGGCGTTGAGCTAAAGCCAGATAGGCATGGCCATTACCATTTATTCGGTGTCGATATAGTACCTGCTTATACTGGAAACAAGCGAGGAATGAGCGCCATTCGTGGGGCAACTGCATATTCTGCGTACATTGATGAGGGGTCATTAGCCGATCAATCTGTGTTCCAAGAAATACTCCAGCGTTGTTCAATTGAGGGTTCACGAATTATTGTGACTACTAACCCCGGAAGCCCGGTTCACTACTTGAAAACGGATTATATCGATAATACAGATCCCGAAGCCAGAATTAAGACTTTTAATTTTACGATTGATGATAACACGTGGCTCAGCCCTGAATATGTAACATCCTTAAAGGCGCAAACACCTTCGGGGATGTTTACGGATAGAGCCATCTATGGTCTTTGGGTATCCGGGGAAGGGCTAGTATATCGTGACTTTGATAAAAATAGGATGATGATCGATAAGCTACCGCCTAACCGTTCGTATAAATATTACTGTGGCATTGACTTTGGGTTTGCTGAAGGACACGATACATCAATTACTGTGTGGGCCGATGATGAACAAGGCAACACTTATTTAGTTGAGGAACATACCGCAATCCACAAATACATTGACTATTGGATGGATGTAATTAAGGATATACAAAAACGTTATGGATATAACTTAACCTGTTGGGCAGACCCTGCAAGGCCTGAATATGTATCGCAGCTATTGCAAAACGGGATCCAAGCCCGAAACGCTAATAAAACAATATTAACAGGGATTGAAGCAGTTTCAAAACTAATGACTACTGGTCACTTCTATGTGCTAAAGGGTGCGCCGGTTAAGTTCTTGAATGAAATTTATGAGTATGTTTGGGACAAAGATAAGGGCGTACCAGTTAAGAAGAAAGATAATTGCATGGACTCAATGAGATATGCCATTTTTAACGAGCATCTAAACAATGATGCTCAATTTATCAATTCAGTTTACATCTAGGAGGTGGTAACGTGGCAGACAGTGTAAAGATTGCCGGCAGTGCTTATATATCCAAGGAAGGCCTATATCTTTATCCAAATGAAGAACTAACAGGCGAAGATGTTTTAACGTTTATCAACTATAACAGAAGTATCACAACGTACGGAGAGAACTATCGTTACTATACAGGCGAACATTCTATTTTAAAGAAAAAGTCTGATCCTAACAGTTTCAGACCAGATAATAGAGTGATTAGTAACTGGGCTAACTATGTTGTGGATACGTATATTGGGTACTTTATGGGAACGCCGGTTAAGATACAACTAGAAGATGATAGCAAGAACAAGTTATTACAGAATTGGTTGAAGGCTAACACGTTTACAGACAAATTATCAGAAGTGGCCAAGCAAGTGGCAATCTATGGATCGTCCTACATGTTAGCTTATCAAGACGAAGATAGTAATACCTGTGTGGCAGTAGTTCCGCCAGATGAAGGTTTTATCGTTTATGATACAAGTATCAAGCGCAAACCTATCGCGTTTGTTAGATACGCTTATTTTAATTCTGAATTAGTTGGGGAAGTCTATACTGACAGCAAGATTTATAGTATTGACAGAGATGGAGTACTTGAAGAAACAGGAAATATTGTGCCATTTAAAGAAGTCCCAGCGGTAGAGTTCTATGCGAACGAAGAACGTTTATCTTTAGTTGGTAAGATCAGGACCTTAGTTGACACGTACGATAATGCACTCTCGCAAAAAGCTAACGAGCTTGAATATTTCGATCAGTCTTTCCTTCTAATGTTAGGTATTAATTTACCGAAGGATCCTAAAACAGGCAAGCCGATCCTTGACTTTAATGGCGGCAAGCGTGTGTTTAATGATCCGTCACCGGAAGCAGCCAATGCAAAATTTGAATTCTTATCTAAACCAGATAGCGACAACATGCAAGAAAACATGCTTAATCGTTTGGTTAATGATATCTTTCAAACAGCGATGGTGGCCAACTTGAATGACGAGGCGTTTAGTGGTAACTCTAGTGGCGTGGCTATTCGATATAAATTATTGAGTATGCAAAATCAAGCGGCGTTAGAAGAGCGTAAATTTACGATAGCTTTAACTAATTTTTTAGACAATATTGCAAGTCTAGGCAAAATTATCGGCAGTGTTTCATCTGATGAAGTCAAGACTGGCTTGTCGTTCACGTTTAAACGTAATATACCAGTGAACGACGCTGACGAGGCAAATACAGCTAAAACACTCGAGGGCGTTGTATCTAAGGAAACTCAGCTTAAAGTGTTATCTATTGTCGATGATCCTAAAGCTGAGATTGAAAAGATCGATCAAGAGAAAGAAAACTTGATCAAGCAATCATTACAAAACTCGATCAATGCTGCTGATATGTTCAAAGGTGGTGTAACTGATGCAGAACCGGAAGAGCAAAGCGTATTGGAAAGCCAGGGAGCAAGCCGAGAAGAAGTGGATAGCTCAAAACCTGAAGAACGACAGGAAGTTTAATGCTAAGCTAACTGATTATTACGAAAGAGCTATTGACGATATCAATGATAAGATTGATGTTGAATATCAAAAGATAGCCGAAACGCATGGCGATGATATCGATATTACTGGAGCTTACAGAGCAGTTAACAAGCTTGATATAGAAAGATACGAGCGCGAAGCAAAAGAGCTTGTAACTAAAGCAAACAGGCTTAGAAAGCAAGACAAGAAAGCATCGTATAAAGGTTTTACAGACGAAGAAAATGCACGTATGAAAGTCTATAATGCTACCATGCGACTTAATCGACTAGAGTATCTAAAATCACAAATAGGGCTCGCTATGGTTAATTTAGGCATGGATATAAGCAACGATATGCGAGACAAGGTTCAAGATGATTACATGGATGAAGTCAAGCGACAGTCCGGTATCTTAGGCGAAGATTTAACCAAGACGTCGTTATGGACTAGCAAGGAAGTCGCAACGGTTGTAATGGCTCAAACGGGTGCTGCTAATTTTAGCCAACGCATATGGGCAAATATAGATGCTTTGAAAGCTGAATTAGATGCAGTTATATCAACGGGAATTATACGTGGAGACAATCCACGAGAGATGGCAAGGCTGCTTAAGAAACATGTACGGCAAACAGTTACTAACCACAGATATGTTACTGAACGTATCGCACGTACTGAGAGTGCTAGAGTGCAGCATAAAGCACAAGTTAGTTCACTGATTAAGGCGGACTATAGATTTTGTAGATGGCACGCCGAACCTGGTGCTTGCAAGATTTGCAGCGATATCGCGAACAATGATGATGGTTTTGGTAAAGGTGTTTATGAGATAGATGATTGTCCAATTGCCCCCAGCCATCCAAATTGTAGATGCGGAATCAGCGCTTACTGGGTTGATGGCAAGAATAATTCTTATATAGCAAGAAAACAAAAAACAAACGATAAGGAGTGAAATGACTGTGAAACGTAAAAAACTACCAAAGGTAAAAGAATACAAAGATGCACTATTGATCAACAATTACGAAGTACCTTACGTTGTGTTAAACAGTAATGGAAGTTCAACTACAAAGATAGTAGACAATGACGAGTTTGTTGAAGTGACCATCACTTTTTGCGCCAAAAGCTATCATTTCTATCCGCACAAGAATATCCACCGAAAGATACCTGCATTCAAACGTCAGCCTTGGTACAAGCGTTTATTTTTTAAATTAAATACAAAACTAAAAAAGTAGTGTTAAAGTGATGACTTTTTCCATGTTTGCAGTCGGTAAAGAACAACTTGAGTAAATCGTCTCCCAGGACGTTAAATGCGAGTAGGAGGTCCAATTATGGATGTAGAAGAGACAACACAAGTAACTGAAGCTCAAGACAATCAAGAAAACGCCGAAACGGTTGAAAAGGACGTCCAAGATAAGAAACCGGTAGACGCTGACAAGATTGCTAAGAAGTTACAAAAGCGTATTAGCAAGGAGCAAGAAGGCAAGCGCCAAGCTTTGAAGGAAGTAGAGGAGCTTAAAGCTAAACTTGCTAAGTACGAAGGCGACGACAAGAGCATCAAGGAACTTTCAGATGAAGATAAAGCTAAACAGGAAGAAGACACTAAAGATAGACGTATCAAGGAGCTCGAAGACCGTTTAGCACGTAATGAAGCTTTAAAACAAACCAAACAAGTGTTTGAAGAGTCAGACATCCAAGTTTCAGATGATGTTCTCGATATGGTTGTCGTGAATGATAACAAAAAGACCGTTGCTAACGTTCAAGCGATTACTAATTTCATTGAGAAAATCAAGGAAGATACACGCAAGGAATTGTTAGCAGGCAAAACTCCACGAACAACAGGAGTTAAAACTAAAATGACAAAAGAACAAATTAGAAGCATCAAGGACACAGCAGAGCGCCAAAAAGCAATGCGTGATAACTGGGCCTTGTTCAATTAGGAGGAAACAAAATTATGGCAGATCCAAAATTAATCAAAACACCAGATATGGGCGAAGTACAAGCAAAAGACTTCGTAGAACGCTTTTCTGAAAGCATCACAAAATTAACTCAAGCATTGAGTACTACACGTCCGCAAGCAATGACGCAAGGCAACACTATTCAAATGTACAAGTTCACTACTGATATGGCCGAAACAACAACTGTGGCTGAAGGCGCAGATATCCCATTGAGCGGAGTTAAACGTGTGAAAGATCGTGCTTTTACTGTCGGATTTGAAAAAGCACGTAAGGCAGTAACCATCGAAGAAGTTCAACGTGTTGGTTATGATATGGCAGTTCTACAATCAGACAAGCGTATCTTAAAGGAAATCCAAAAGAATGTTCGTAAGAGTTTCTTTGATTTTCTTGCAACAGCACCAACAGATTTAAAAGCTCAAGGCAGCTTACAAAATGCAATTGCTCAATCAGTTGGTAAATTACAAGTATTGTTTGATGATGATGCAGTAGAAACAATCGTGTTTATCAATCCAATGGATGCAGCTAAGTATTTAGGCGCAGCAGAAATTACAAACGGAGCAAGCGTTGGATTCGGTTTAACATTGCTTAACAACTTTTTAGGCGGCGTTACATTGATTATGAACTCCAGTGTTCCAGAAGGTACATTCTATGCAACTGTTAAGGATAACATTAATTTGATGTACTTAGATACAAATGGTGAAAGTCGTAAATTATTTGAAAACAAATCTATCACAACAGACGAAACAGGTTTAATTGCTTTAGTCCGTGATGATAACACAACAAACTTGACAAACCAAAGCACACTATACTGGGGCATCAAGATCTTCCCAGAAGTTGCTAATGGCGTAATCAAAGGAACTTTAGCTGCACCAGATGCAAGTGACGGCGATCAATCCACAGGTGCAGAAGGCACAGGAAAATAAGTAAAGAAAGGTTAATGACTTATGGAGCTATCAGACTTAAAAATCATGTTGGGACTATCAGATGAAAACACGGAGTCTGATAGTCTTCTACAATTAATCATTAAAAATACGGAGTTGTCATTGCGATTTAAACTAGGTTTAAAGGCCGATGAAGATATCCCTGGTGAATTATCATATATACCTCTAGAAGTCGCTGTACGTCGTTTTAACCGTGTTAGAAACGAAGGAATGACGTCTTATTCTCAAGAAGGCGAATCTATCACGTTTAGCAACAATGATTTTGATGCCTTCGAAAGTGATATTGAGGAGTACAAGCGCAGAAACAATTCAGATGGATTGTTATATACGGTTGATCCTTATAGGAGGTATGACGTATGAGATTTGATACTTTAGTCAGTTTCTATTCCGAGAGTCAGAAGCACTATGATCCTTCAACACATGGATATGTTGGTGGAATTGATTTGCTCGGTAGCTGCATGGCTAACGTTACAGACGTAGGGACTAACAGGGCTGTTCAATTATTTGGCAAGTTTGATGTTAATAGTCTAGTCATTAGGGTTTCGAAATTGCCTTATCAAAGTTGGGCGTTCGTTACTGTTGGAAGCTCTGATACTAAATATCGGCTTCAGACCATGCGACAGACACAGAAAATGACAACTCTAATTGTTGGGGAGGGTTAGGGTATGACACGCAGAATTAAAATTACCGGTGTCAAGGAATTAAAAGCAGCTTTGGAAGGGAACGTTTCACGTTTTCCAAATGAAGTTGAACAGATTGTGGCAAAGCACGGCGCTAGATTGCAAGATCAAACTCAATCCAACATGGATAGAGCGTATACGGCTGGATATAGTACGGGGTCTACCAAACGAAGTGTTACTCTAGAAAAGAGTAAATTTAGAGCCGAAGTGCAACCACACACTAGCTATTTTCCTTACCTTGAGTATGGCACCCGCTATATGAGTAGACGCCCTACATTAGGCCCGGCGTTTAGCAAAATAGAGCCACAGTTTAGAGCAGATATTACTAAGCTATTTAAGTAGGTGGAATTATGACACCAGATCAATTAATTTTTGATTATATTTATCAATTATCATTAAATTCAGGGTATACGACATACGACCATTTGCCACTAGAGAGCGAAAATGCACCTTATCCGTTCGTTTTAGTTGGCTCAGTACAAACACTACCAGTTACGACTAAAAACGCAATACAAGGGCAAATAACGGCCAATGTGGACGTATGGGGAGACGAAGAGAGTCGCTTTAAAGTCTCCCAAATAATGAATGATATCTTTATTCAGTGCATGCAGCCGGTAAAGCTAGGTGACACGTTCGTTAGATTACGTATAGATCAGTATGATAACCAAATAATTCAAGATACAAGTGTTCCAAACGCTGTGTTAAATCACGGTATGATGACACTTGTATTCAATTTAAATTAGGAGAGTGATAAAATATGGCAAGACCACAAATTTTACAAGGGATGGATACCTTGGCATACATTCGTTTACTAAAGAATGCAGCAACGGAAGAAGGGCAATTAATTCCTTACCAAACATCGCTATCGTTTGACCCGCAACGTGATAGTGACACAACTCAAACAAAAGATGGCGCCGTTGGTACGTCTAGTTCCTTAGAAACTGAGATCGAAGTTGAATTTGTAAACAACATCTCTAAAGTGTCTGATGATTTATACGACGCTTTGATCAAGAATGAAAAAGTTGAAATTTGGGTTGTGAACATCTCACGTAAGAATTCTGAAGGCAAAGTATTTTCTTGGTATGCGCAAGGATCAGTAACAGAAGATAGCAACGATAACGACCCAGATGATAATTCAACACGAGATGTAACGTTTAGTGTTGATGGAGAACCACAACGAGGCTGGTTAGAATTACCAGCAAGCGCAAAGGAAGAATTGGCATATGTATTCAGAGGTTTAGGCGTTGTTTCTAGTACAGACACAACAGGCAACGGAACAGCATGGAAAGATGCAGACCGTGGAACAGGCTCAGCAACACAAACAGAACATTCTTAATCTGGGAGGAGATCACTAAATGAAAATCAAAATCAATAATACAGAATATGAACTAAATTTCGGAATTCGTTTTGTTCGTGAATTGGATAAGGTGGCAGGCGTGTCTAACAATGGTATTTCTTTAGGCATGGCTTTGATGCGCACTTTACCAGCATTACAAACATATGACCCAGTAGCGTTGTGTAACGTAATTTATGCAGCGGCTTATGGCAATAAGCCACGTCCAAGTATGAAGGCTGTAGAAGCTTTCATCGATAAGGAAGTATCCTTTGAAGAACTAGAAAAGTATTTTGGCGATATCCTTAAGGAAATCAACGAAAGTACAGCTACAAAACTTGTAGCAAAAAACCTACAAGCCTAGATACTGAAGAAGCAGGGCTATCAAGTGAGCAAATGTATCACGAGATAGTCCTGAATTCTTTGGCGTATCTAGGTTTGAACGATATACAAGAGATTGAGAAAATGACGTTTGACGAGTATCTGATACGTTTAGAGGCGTTTCAACTCAGAACGATTAAACGTAATGAGGAACTAGCTTATCAAGCATGGCTTAATCAACAAGTGCAAGCTACAACAGGCAGTTCTAAGAACCCTAAGCCTAAGTTTAAAAAGTTTGATCAATTCTTTGATGCTAACAAAATGGTCGATGAAGTTAGAGGAAACTTCGAACCTGATTACAAAGCTTCAAGTAAGAAAAACACACTACAAGCCAACGAGAATTTGTTTGTAGAACGGCTTAAAGAGTTTAGAAAGCTCAAGAAGCAAGGGAAGATTATTCCTTGGAGCGCTAGAACAAAAGCGGAAAGGGGGGATTTCTAAATGGCACAATCATTCAGCGTTAAAGCGGTATTGCAGGCTGTTGATGAAAACTTTACGTCAACTACAAACAAAGCTATGCAGGCGATGCAAAAGCTACAATCAGCAAGTGATACTGCATCAAACAGCATGAGCAAAAACGTAAACTCAATGAGTAGCACATTCAAATCAATGGTTGGAGCTATAGGGGTCACTCAAATTGTCGGCAAAGCTTTCAATACCGTTAAGGACTCATTAGATGGGGCCATTAGTCGATTTGATACCTTGAACAAGTATCCGGTTGTTATGAAGGCCCTGGGCTATTCAACAAGGGATGTTTCTAAGTCAACTAAATTGTTAAGTAATGGCATTGACGGATTACCAACGTCGCTAGATGAAATTACTTCAAGCGCTCAACAGCTAGCCCCCCTTGTTGGCAGTTCTCAAAAGGCTGCGAAATCAGCTTTAGCACTTAACAATGCTTTTCTGGCCAGTGGTGCAAGTGTTGGAGACGCAAGCCGTGGACTTACACAATACACACAAATGTTATCTACCGGCAAAGTTGATATGATGAGTTGGCGAACGTTAATGGAAACTATGCCTATCGCTTTACGTAAGGTAGCTAACTCATTTGGCTATACTGGGAAATCAGCAGAAACAGACTTATATAGTGCTTTACAAGAAGGTAAGATAACTGTAGGCCAATTAAACGATAGGTTCATCAAGCTAAATGGTGGCGTCAATGGCTTCGCTAGCTTAGCGAAAAAAAATAGCGCCGGAATAGCGACGTCGTTCGCTAATTTAAAAAATTCCGTGGTCAAAAATTTGGCTAACATGGTTACAGCCGTCGACAAAGGATTTGCAAAAGCCGGATTTGGTTCTATTGCTCAACAATTAGATAACTTTAAATATGCAATCAATGGAGCATTTACAGCAATAGGCCCGGTTGTTACAAAGGCAGCATCAACAATTTTAAAAACACTGTCAAGTATTTTTAATTTCGTTAAGCAAAACAAAGATTGGCTTGGGCCTTTGGCAGCTGGCATAGTTACTTTCATTGGAGCATTCAAAGGCGTTCAAGCTGCTATGAACGGTATTACAGCACTAATGAGCGGGTTGCAGAACTTGCGAACATTCGTACAATTGGTATCTGGTGCAAAGAATTCTCTAAAAGCACTCTTTACGCTTTTAGGGTTAAATCCATGGGTTGTATTAATTGCTGGTATTGCTGCAGTTGTTGCAGGCTTAGTATGGTTCTTTACACAAACAAAAACTGGCCAAAAGTTGTGGCAAACATTTACTCAGTTCTTAAGTAATGCATGGCAAAAGTTAGTTTCAATTGCTCAAAGCACATGGAACGCGATAACAAACGTGTTCACGGCAGCCGTTGATAAAGTCAAAAGCGTATGGAGTAGCATAACTGACTTTTTTTCAAACTTATGGCAAGGAATCGTTTCAGTAGCTCAAAGCGTATGGGGTTCGATTGTTAGTGCATTTACAACAGCTTGGAATGGATTTATCCAAGCGGTATCGCCAATTATTGATACATTCAAGAACTTATGGAATTCATTAACGGAATTCTTTACAGTTTTGTGGCAAAAAATTGTTTCTATTGCTCAAACAATCTGGAGTGGTTTATCAACATTTTTCTCAAGCCTATGGCAAGGAATTGTTTCAGTAGCTACATCTATTTGGAATAGCTTAGTAACAGTTATAACTACTGTATGGAATACAATTAAAACAGTAGTTCAAACAGGAATTAATGCTATATCAACAGTAATTCAGACTGTTATGACAGTGATACAAACGATTTGGTCAACAATTTGGAACACAATTGTATTAGTTGCTCAAACTGTATGGAGTGCGATTACAACAGCTGTACAGACAGGAATAACAATGATTTCATCCATAATTCAAGCAACACTTACGATTATTCAAACAGTTTGGTCAACAATTTGGAACGTGATTGTAACAGTTGCTCAAACAGTTTGGAATATGGTTGTAACTGTAATCTCAACAGCTATTAACGTAGTAGCAAGCATAATTCAAGCTATCACGCAAGCTATCCAAGGCAATTGGTCAGCAGCATGGAATACAATTGCTTCAATTACTAGTGCTGTTTGGAATGGTATTACATCAGTTGTAAGTGCTGGAATTAATGGCGTTAGAAGTGTGATAACATCTGTAATGAATGGCCTAGGATCTATTGTTAGCACAGTATGGAACACGATTAAGAAAGTATTTAGTGCTGGTGTAAGCTTTATCAAGTCGGTTGTTCACATTGACTTACGCGCACAAGGCGAAGCAATCATGAAGTCTTTTCTTGGCGGTTTAAAGTCAGCGTGGGAATCAGTTAAGTCTTTCGTTAGTGGTATCGGTTCATGGATCAAAAAGCATAAAGGGCCAATCAGTTATGACCGTAAGTTGTTAATCCCCGCTGGTATTGCAATCATGAATGGCTTTAATAAAGGGTTGCAGGGCCAATTTGAAACAGTCAAGGCAAATGTATCTAGTATGGCCAGTGCAGTTTCTAATGCAGTATCTAGCAATTTAGAAGCAATCACAGTACCAAGCCCAGATGCAAGAAACTTTATGACAACAATGAGCACTTTACAAAGTGCTAGTCAAAATCTATATAGGCAGCACTCAGTAAGCTTTGGCGGGGCTTTCAGCGATAACTTGACGATTGATAGCCCTACTATGGCACAGGAAAATAACGGTCTATTACGAAAGATAGCAGATAAGCAGCAAGATATCTATCTAGATGGTGATGTACTTGTTGGAAGTACGTACGACAGATACGATAATCGTTTAGGAAATCGAGTAAATTTAAAAGGTAGGTGGAGCTAATGCAGTATGATTTTAGAAACCTTGATCCTATAGAGGAGAAAGCCAAACCAAACATAGCAAGTGAAGGCTTTGTCTTTAACAATTACGATACACGCTTAAATGGTTGGTGGTTAACTGAACGAACAGCTCCAACACCTGAAGAACAAGAGATTACCGAAAGTGTGCCGTATCGTCAAGGAAACTATGATTTCTCAATGATTGATAACGAGCGTTTCTTTAACAATCGCGAAATCACTTACAAGCTACTGTATGTTGGCGAGGAATACCATAATCGCAAAGGCTTTGAACAAGAATTAAAACGGCAATTAATGCCGCACAATTGGGATAAATTAGTCGATACTCACGAGTCAACTTACTACTGGCGGGCTAAATGTAAGAGCGTTGAAGTTGATGATAACAGCGATAATGAAACACTAGAGGCAACAATCGTGTTTGCTGCATATCCGTATGCTTACACAAACCATAACGAAGGCACTGATTATTGGGATGATGTTTTTTTTCCTCACTGGATATGGCAACAAGTCAAGTTCAGTGTCAATGGCAGTCAGGACGTCAATGTTAAAAATATTGGTTCACGACCAGTTTTATCGTCTTTTGCTGTAACTGGCAGCGTCAAGGCAAAAGGAAGTTTTGGCGAAGTATCGTTAAATGACAGCAACTACAAGCAAACGCAAGTAGTGCTTGATATTGGCGATAACAAAATTAATTTGTCCGGCAACGGTACGATCGAGTTTATCTTTAAACGTGAGGAGATGGTTTAATGTATCGAATTATCGGATATAACGAGCCTACCGATAAGAATGGCTTTATCGTGCTTGATCAACGAGTTAATCGCACGGTTAGCGAAGGCAAGTTGACGATCAAAGAAACCGATATTGATGATCTCGAACTCACTGTAAACCGTGATAGTTTGTTGTTTGATAACGTCAGACCAATGCACACGCATGTTGAAGTCTACGATGATGATAAGCTGCTGTTTCGAGGTCGAGCAATCAAACCAAAGAAAGAGATGCAATCAAGCGGGAACTTTATTAGAACATATACTTTTGAGGATATTGAAGCATATTTGCTTGATAGTGTTCAGCGGTTTTACGAAGCCATCGGATTGAAGCCAAAAGAGTTCTTACAATCATTACTAGATGTTCACAACAGTCAAGTGCCACAGTATAAGCAATTCAAGCTACGCAACTGTAACGTTACTAACAGCAAAGGCGACGCTTATCGACAAATTGATTATCCCAAAACACGGGATGCAATCAAAGACAAACTAATTAACGAGTTAGGCGGCTATCTAGTAACAGAATACAGGCCAGGCGGGCCAAACATGCTTGATTATGTAACTGATATTGGCAGTGATCATAAGAACGATACGCCTATTCAATTAGCGGTCAACATGCAATCCGCGAGTCTTACGATTGACCCTACAAAAGTTATAACTAGACTTATACCTTTAGGAAAACAATTAGAAAGTAACAAGGTTGAAGTTGATGGCGAAAGTTCAACAACAACTACCGGTGGTGGTGCAACTACTGCTATTAATGGTGATTGGACCGAAGCAATTAAGCATGCTGCAAAGATGATGGATGTTAACCTTGATCAGAACGGCTTGAGTGCTGTTCTAAGGCGTATTAATCAAGAGTCTGGTGGGAGTGAGACTGTTACAAACAACTGGGACAGTAATGCAGCAGCAGGACATCCGTCGACTGGTTTGCTTCAGTATATCCAGCCAACATTTAACGCTTGGAAAGTACAAGGGTATGAAGATATCCATAAAGGCTTTCATCAGCTTTTAGCGTTGTTTAATGATTCTAACTGGCTAGCTGATATCTCGCGCGCTGGCGGTTGGGGCCCAACTGGTACACGGCGAGTTAACGGGCCTGTTAGTGATACCACAACAACAACAACATCAAACAGCTGGGGTTGGCCATTTCCTAGTGTTGGTGAAGGTAGTTTCTCTGGCGGTCAACTATTTGGTGTTCACCCTGGTGGTGAATTTAGGCCTAATGGGTTCCATGATGGCTTAGATTTTGGATCTGTAGATCATCCAGGTAGTGAGATACATGCTATTCATGGTGGTACGGTGGTTTTCAAAGGCTATATGGGTGGCCTTGGCAATTACGTCGTGACACATAGTACTGACGGCTTTAACATTGTGTATCAAGAAGCTTTTAGTAGTGCTGGCCAAATCCGAGTAAATATTGGTGATAAAGTCAAAACTGGCGATGTTATTGGCTGGCGTGACACTAGCCACTTACATGTCGGCGTAACTAAGGCCGATTTTTACGAAGCTGTTAGAAAATCATTTACGAATGATGGGACGTGGTTAGACCCGCAAGCGTTGATAAAAAAAGGTGGCGATGGTTCACAATCTAAAGATGAAAGCAAAAAAGATGAGATTAGCGACTCAAATGCTGCCAAACCAAAGCTAACAATCACTAGTGTTAACGGCGGACGTGATTATATTGATATACCAGATTTACAAAAGGAATTCGGTATCATTTGTGGCACAGTTGAGTTCAGTGATGTAACTGATGCTAATGTTCTAATGAACCAAGCGAAAGCATGGATAAACGCGCAGCGGGTTCCAGAAAATTGGGAGGTTAGTGCAATTGAATTGAATTTGCCTAATTTCAACCATTTTAAAGTTGCTGACCGATATATGTTTATCAACCCCTATGTTGCACAATCTCAGTTATTACGAGTTGTACAGAAAGAAATTGATTTATTAAGGCCGCACAAATCAACACTAACTATTGGCGATAAGTCACTAGGATTAACTGATTATCAGGCAGAAACAAATCGACAAACTCAAGATTTAGAGCGTGTCAAGGTTATTGTTGGCCGTGTAGCTGAGGTCCAAGCAAGCGGACAATCTAACGCATCGAGCACTACTACAATCATTCAGAACGGGGCAAGTAGTGAAGATGTAACACAGCTTAAGTTTGATATGAAGCAGCTGCAAACAGTTATTAACGACAGAATCCCAGCGGGCTACGTGTCACAAGCAGATTTCAATGCACTAAAGGCCGAAGTTGATAAGTTGAAGGGAGAAGGTTAAATGGCTACTACTGATGAGATGAAGAGCATTGCTAAAACAATCCGCAAGGCTCAATATGGTAAGGATGTTCGAGAAGCTATAGCAAAAGGTTTTGAATTGCTGGCCGCAAAGCAAGACAAAGTAGACGGCTTTTTGAATTCGTATGGGCTTGATGAAGACACTTTAGATGAACAATGAAAGAAGGGGTGAATAAATGGCACTACGAGAGAAAGCACGGCTAACGCTTGATCTAACACGATATCAAGATCAAATCTTAGATATTAGTGGTTATTTTAATGGCCGTGTAGGAGACACAGACGACTATTTGCCAGTGTATATCACTAGCAACGGTTTACCAGTTAATATGAGCGGCTGGAAGTATGAGTATGGTGGTGTAGACAATCAAGGATATACACATAAACATATCTATCCAGTCAGAGGCGATGATCGCAACGACCAAATTATGTTAGGACGAGTAACACTGCATTTTGACGAGCGCACGTTTAACGTACCCGGTCATTGGCAACAATTTTACATTAGATTTATTGGTAAAGATGGTTCGACCGTGTCAACTGTTGATATGGACTTTAACGTTATCGATGATCAGTTTTTTGCGCACATTGGGAACGCTGGCAGAGATTACATTGATGAGTTCGAAAAAATCCTTGACCAAGTAACCAACAAGGGTGAAGCAGTCAAAAGTGAACTCACTGAAAAAGGTGAAACATACAGCCGAGAATTTAGTGAGTGGCTAGCTAAATACAAGCAATCATTGAATGATGCAATGGCAGAAGTCAACGATCCTAAGAATGGGCTGTACGTCCGCTATAATCAATTGTTGGAGATGACCAAGCAAATTCAAGAAACACTGAAACAAGCTCAATTTCATGATCGAACATGGCAATTTAATGATGTTCCAACCATGCAAGGCTATGCTCCACTAGCTGCAGGCGATCTCGCAATTACAAAAGGCTGGGACAACTATGATGATGGTCATGGGGCCGTTTGGCAAATTCGTGTTAAACATAAGGATGAAGTTCTAGATGGTACTAACGTTATTGAGCTAACCAATGGTATGGCTGCTGAACGTAACGCAAGCATAGTAACAGCTGACAGCTTGGAGGATTTGCTTTACGGTTACAAAATCACAATCGTACACAATCAGAAAAGCTATCCTAAGCCAACTGTATTCTATTATGAAAACGCGATTGGTACTGAAATCGATGGCTTGGGTGCTAGATCATTTGGTGAAACATTAACTAAATTAATTCCCTATGAAGCTGAGTATGCGGACAATAATTCAATTGCTATCCGTATACCACGCAATTTCTACATGAATACTAAACCATATTACAAGTATGGAGATTGGTATTTGAAAAGTGAGAATAAAACAATTAAGATTAGTTTGGGTGATGTTGATGATGGTGCTGCTAAAGCTGGAGACGGCAAAGGGGGAAGCACTCTTGCTGGTGGATCTGGTTACTTTAGCAAACCAGTAAGCCCGTCCGACTTACGTGCCAACTATATTGATCAACACACACAACGCCTAGAATGGCGCAAATAAAAAAGAAAGAAGGAACAAGTATGACAATGAATTTTGAACCTATTTTCTCTGGAATGCAAAATGGGCCAGAAAAGATTAAAGAAAATTTCGACAAATTGGCTAATGTCCAAGATTGGGATGTTACGGAAGTTACGATTACTCCCGCCAACGGGTGGGGTGGCAATGGAACATGGACAAAAATTAGATTAGGCAATATTACTATTAACGCATTTGACGTTACTTTCATTTCGCCTAGAATCGATAGTGTTTCATATTCAGTACAAGTTGCTGTCCAACCATCAGGCTTTCCAAGTTGGCGAAGACTTGGAGTGTTCAGCAATGAGCATACGGGGAATATGATATTTGCTGCTGATCAGGGGGAAATGAATATTATTAATTTTGGTAGCACCAGCTTAACGGCAGGACAACATTTTGATGTACATGACGTATGGATTGAGGTGGCTTAAATGAAACAAGTATATTTTTATGACGAAAAGACAAAGGAATTTAATGGCTATGATGTGATTGAAGATACTGCAAAAATTCCAGCTAACGCTACAACAGTAAGACCGGTAGACAGCAAAGGTATTGGCTTGTATAGCCCAACTTGGAATAAAGATACAAATTCTTGGGATAGTTTGACAAAAGAAGACTATGAACAAAAGCATCCTGTTCAAGTTCCAAAGCCAACTCAAGACCAACAAACATTAGCAGCTTTAACTAAGCAAGTTATGCAATTACAAGCAGCAAATGTACAACAACAAAAGACTAATGCAAGTTTAACAAAACAATTAATGGATCTAAGCAAGGGAGGAGAATAACATGGACGAAGCAATGTATACAATGTTTAAGGAATATTATCCATTGGGACTATTTACGGTTGATGATTGCCGTCTGGCTGTTCAAGTGCATTATTTTGGCAAGGAACAATTTAAAGAAATTACTGGCCAAGATTATGATACACCAGTAGCAAATCCAGAAGTTTAAAACAAACGAAGGGTGGGCGGGTAGGAATTATAGAAGGTGAACAAATGTGCATTCGTTATTAGGGTATTCATGGTCAGAGATAGCGTCAATTCTGGCAGTTGTTTCTGTCCTTTTTAGTGGGGGATATTGGCTAATTAAACATGGTGCTAAAGTAATAAACAGTGCAATTACTATTGGAACATTTCCACTACAACAACAATTTAAAGAACTAAACAATACAATCAAACAACTCAACAACAATTTTGAAGAGCAACATGAAAATTTAAAGGAATTAAAAAATGAAGTTAGTAGGCACCACGATGAGTTGGTTAAACATGAAAACCGAATCATAAATTTAGAAGGTGATAAAAAGTGAAAGTCATCAATGATATTATCGAATGGTTAATACAGACAGGCCTATTATCTGTATTGGCCATTTTTTTACTTAAGCAACTAAAGCCGGTTTTAGATAATAAGGCTGAACATGCATCCACTGAGCAATCTAAAGCGCTTTGGATGCTGCTTGAACAAGTAGCAGATATGGCTGTTACTAGCTTAGTAGGCCAAGATAAAAGCGGACGTGAAAAGTTTGATGAAGCTAGTATGATTGTTAACGATGCGATGAAGAAACAAGGATATAAGCTAGACTCACAAGTTATCCACACCGCTGTTCAATCAGCTTACGAGAAATCAGATTTAACACCAACCGTTAAAATTAAGGAGGATAAATAATATGGTTATGTACACAGTAGACGTTTATTCAGGGTCAGATGATAGTATTATTCGCGATCCACACGCTCAAGGCGTAATTGTGAAGGCTACTCAAGGGACAGGATATGTTAACCCAAAGTGCAATCACCAATGGGATCTAGCCGGAGAACTTGGTAAAAAGCGCGGCTTGTATCATTACGCTGGTGGTGGCGATCCAGTAGCAGAAGCACAATATTTTATCAATAATATCAAGAACTATGTAGGTCAAGGTATGCTAGTGATTGACTGGGAACAATATCAAAATTCAGCATTTGGAAATACTAACTGGGTTCGTCAATTCGTGGATGAAGTACACCGCCTAACTGGTGTATGGTGTGTAATTTACGTTTCAGAATCTGCATTGTGGCAAGTAGCTAACTGCGCAAATGATTGCGCTGTTTGGGTAGCCAAGTATGCATCTATGAACTGGAATTCTTGGACAGTGCCAAATATGAATGTGTCTAGTGGTGCTTTTGCTTCAATTGCTGGTTGGCAATATACAGGCGGGGATATGGATAGATCTATTTGGTATCTGGATGCGAACGCTTGGGATAAGTTTGCTAAGGCTGGATCAAATCCACAAACTGAAGCGCCTAAACCAGCTCCAGCACCTAGCCAAAATAACACTAAATATGACTCATGGACTGATGATTTAGGAGTTAAGTGGTATAAGGAAGATGGTAAATTTACTGTTACTGTTGACGAAGGTATTATGTTACGTTGGGGAGCAACAACAAATTCAGCTAAGATCGGTGCTTTACCTAAAGGGTCAGTCGTTAAATACGATGCTTTCTGCCATTCTGGCGCCTATGTATGGATTAGACAGCCTAGAGGCAACGGACAATACGGTTACTTGCCAACCGGTGTAAGCGTAAATGGCAAGCGTGTAAACAGCTGGGGCAATTTTGAATAATGTTTTAAGCCTACCTTTGAGGGGTAGGCTTATTTTTTTTGCACTTTTTTATAAAAAACTATTTACAATGTGTACTCGAAAGAGCGCAATAATAAATGTAAAGAAGAGTGGCACGAGGCAAGCGTCAAAGAGATGCAAGATGCAGGCTTATATATACCAACAATTTTATAAAGAAAAATTTTCAAAATATTCTATTTTTTTGTTTACTTATTACGATATGTGATATACAATACAGTTGTAAGGAGGTGTAAGAAGTGAATATTCTAAAAGAAAGACTAAAGCGTGGGTTGAGCCAGTCTCAAGCTGCTGAAGGTATTGGTATCAACCAAAGCATGTTATCTATGCTTGAGTCAGGAAGGAGAAAAGGGAGCGATGCAACTAAGAAAAAAGTTGCAAAGTTTTATAACAAGTCAGTTGGGTATCTTTTTTTTGACGATGATATCGCAGAAAGTAATAAATAAATTAACAAGTTTAGCTATAGAAAGGAAGAATCGCAATGGAAGAACTAGTGATTATGCACGATCAACAAGCAGTAACAACAAGTTTACAAGTAGCAGAGAATTTTGGGAAACGTCACGATCATATTTTGCGTGATATTGACAATTTACGCAAGAAAGATATCCACAATTTTGGGGAGATGTTTATAGAGTCTACAGAACCAGATAGCTACGGCCGCGACCGCCGTATGTATTATACGAACCGTGACGGTTTTTCACTTTTGGCAATGGGGTTTACTGGCAAGAAGGCTCTTCAATTCAAATTAAAGTACATCGAAGCTTTCAATAAAATGGAACAAATAGTAAGACAAGAACTACCACAAACACCAGAAGAAAAACTCGAATTGACAATGCAAGTAGCTTCAAGGCTGGATAAACGTGTTAAAAAGCTCGAAAGCAGCGTTGAGGAAATTCAAAACAAGTCAGAAATTAACTCAGATCAAAGATATAAACTCTGGGTTGCTAGAAACAAGAAAGCAGTCAAAACGCTAGGCGGCAAAGATAGTAATGCTTATAAGAACAAGATTTTATCAAGAAGAGTATTTAGAGTTTTAGAACGCGAATTCAAAGAAGCATTTGTGATTTCACGTTACGAAGATCTTAGAAAAGAAAACTTTGATAAAGCGATAGATTTTATTGACAATTGGTACCCGCCATGCGTATTAAGCCGAGAGATTGAAGCTATAAACTCACAAGAAAACTTATTTTAAAGGAGATGCGTGTTCAATGGAACCTGTATTAGTGGTTTTGATTGCTTGCCTAGTTTACATCGTTGTGTTTGTCGGTGTGAGTTGGGTTAAGGATAAAATTAATGATTGGAATGATAAATGATGCGGTCACATTGGGTGACCTCGGATCTAAGCGTAGGCTAGGAGATTAATCCTAGCTTTTTTGTTTGCACTATATATTGAGCAAATAAAATATACTTTTTTTATAAAATAGTATTTACAAAATACATAAGATAGTATATTATATATTTGTAAGGTTGATACAGCCTTATAAGAATATAGATAAGGAGGCAATCAAAAATGCCAAAAATAACATTGAGAGCCGCTAGAGTTAACGCGGGCTTAACTCAAAAAGGAGCAGCCGAACTATTAGGAGTTCATTTCTTAACAGTAGCCAAGTATGAGAAAGATAGTTCTAAAATACCTTTCTCGTTAGCTGAGAAAGCATCTGAAGTGTATAAGATGCCAATTGAATGTTTGTATTTAGGAAAGTAAGGAGATGATGGGAATGATTGAATTAACAACAGCAGGCTATTGGACTTTAATAGGTTTATCTGTACTAGGTGGCTATATACTACACGCCGTAATAGATGCAATCAAAGACGGAACTTTCTTTGATTAAAAATAAAAAAGCTAGGCTGTTAAGACCTAGCAAGATAATAAGACATATATTAAGAATAAAGAAATTGAATTTGTGTCTTTATTATACCACAGGAGGTAAGTAATGGAAAGAAGAGAAATAGATCAAGCTATTAAACACCTATATGGCAAGGATCCGATAGCTTTGCCAGATGATAGATATTTAGAACGCAAAGGGCAAGAATATCTTAACAATCGAGGCTGGCTAGAACGTGAGTTAGGAAACAAGAAGGAAGATGAAGAATTCGAAATCGAAAAAGAAGCTTACGAGATTACAAGCATGGAAGAAGCGTTATTAACCTTTGAACAAATATTTGATGAACAAGCTAAAGTAAAGAATTTACAAGATAAGATCAAACGTACTAAAGAATTTTACGAAAATCAAATCAAGCACGAACAATTTAAGATTGAGAATCTTAAAAATGCTTTACTTGCTTATTATGAACGTCAAAAGCAAGTAAATCCAAAAGCCAAAATAAAATCCCCATTTGGGAATTTTGTAAGTCACAAAGAAAAGCTAGATTTTGAGTTAGATGAAGATAAGCTAATCAAGAAATACAACGGAACTGATTTAGTTAAAACTACATCAACATTGTATAAAGGCGATTTAAAGAAGCGCTTATCAGTTATCGGAGATAAAGTAATCGATACAGAAACAGGTGAAGTTGTAGATGGAGCTACTCCAGTAACTAAGCCAGCTTATGTATCAGTATCAATCAAGAAACATAGGGAGGACAAATAATATGCAAAGTGAAAATTTAGACAAGTTATTCAAAGGCATGAATACTTTCAGAAGCCAATTAAAACAACCAGCAAAGGATGCAAAGAACCCGTTCTTTAAATCTAATTACGTAACGCTTGAAGGTGTTCAAAACGCAATAGATGCAGCCATCAAGGGTACAGGGCTTGCATATACTCAAATCGTTAAGAACGACGATAACGGCAATGTAGGAGTCGAGACAATCATCACTCATGAAAGTGGACAATATCTTACTACTGGAGTACTTGCATTACGACCAGAAAAACCAACCCCGCAAGGCTATGGTTCTACTATCACATACGCTAAACGCTATCAATTAGCTTCAGCGTTTGGAGTTAGCTCAGATGTTGACGACGACGGGAACGTTGGGAGTGGAAACTTTAAGGCACCAGCAAAGGGAAACTATCAACAAAACAATTATCAGCAAGACAATTATCAACATCCGAAGCAACAAGTGCAACAGAAACAGACGGGTCTAGGGGCTGAATATAATAACTTGTTTAATAAAGCATTAAAAACTCTAGGAACTGATAAAACTGATCTACAAGCTCAAATAAACGGCCAATTAACTCAAATGTTCCCCGACGACACAAGAGCAGAGGATAAGTTTAAACATGGAATTATGATTTTAAAAGGGCTCATAGAAAGCAAGGCTGATAAATAATGTTTGGCAAGTTGATCGGCATCCAAGAAAACGTGCTTAAAATCGCCCCTGACGAAGATTTAGATATAGCCAAGGTAAAAAGACTTGCTAACGGTAAACAGCCCACAGTCGAGCTAAAAATAGCCGATAACAGGAAGATAAGCCCAGAACAACGTAAGAAAATATTTGCGCTGATTAACGATCTATGCTCTTACACTGGAGACGTTCCAGAATATTGGGAATCAGTATTCAAGTATCAAGTACGAGAAACGTTCGGGGTAGGTGAATTCAGTTTATCTGACTGCTCCGTTACAATAGGGAATTACATGATCTTAGTAATTTTAAATTTCCTATTTGAGGAAGATATACCTTTCAAGACTAAGACGTGGGATAGTTTGCCAAGCGAGTTTCCAAAACAAATGTTGTGCCTTAAAAATAAGCGCTGTGTGTTGTGTGGCAAGCCTGCAGATATTGCACATTATCATGCGGTAGGCGCTGGTAGAAATCGAAATAAAATAAACCATGTAGGCAACTACATTATGACTTTGTGTAGAGAATGCCACGTGGAACAGCATAAAATAGGAGTTAAAAGCTTTCTAATGAAGTACCATATAAAACCTATCAAAGTTACAGAAGATATAGCAAAACAATTTAATGATGATTTGGCGTAAATCCCCTTACTTTAGTGAGGGGATGGATAGCCTAAGCTTAGGACTAGTAGAGTCCTATTTTTTGTATGTATTATATTTTTGGTCGTTAATATATCTTTCAACAACATCTTTACTCATATTACCTAGAGAGCCTAGATAGTAGCTAGAAGACCATAAATGACCGCCCCAATATTGTTTTTGTCTAATTTCTGGATGTGTTTGTAAGAATAAAAATGCACTTCTGCCTTTTAGTGCTTTGATTACGTCTACTGCTGATTTTCTCGGTGGAAATGAGATAAGCATATGTACATGGTCTGGCATTACTTCCATTTTTTCGATGGCTATTTCATTGTCATCAGCTACTCTTTGTAAAATCTCTTTCATTTCGTTAGACAGCTTATCATCTGTAAAAGTCTTGTTTCTGTATTTTGTACACCAAATTAAGTGAAAATGTAAATTATATACATAACGTTTTGTGTATATTGCGTCTTTTATTTTATTAATCATTGTATAGTCCCCTTTTTCTTATAAAATTAGCTATTATACTTGATATGAATTGATACATTGATTATGATTATAGTATAAAATTAAAGGGGGTGAAATACAATGAAGAAGATGAGTGATTTAGAGTATCATTATGGATTGAAAATGCGTATTTATCCAAGCACTAACCAAAAGAAGATTATCAAAATCAATGGGAACATTGCTAGAACTGTTTATAATAAAATGGTTGCTATTGACCAAGAATTATATAAGTTGAAACAAGTTAAGTTACCTATTGATAGTGTTAAAGAACGTATTAAAGAATTAAAAAGTCGTAAAAACGCTAGAAATTTGTCTAATCATTATCAGTACATGCAAGATAAGAATATTGATAGTTTAGCTAAAGCTAACGCTATTCAAAATTATCAAAAAGCGTGGAAGATGTTTAGAAAAGTACATTCATCTGGTACACCTAAGTTCCATAAAAAGAGTTACCGTTTGAGTTATCAAACTAATGCTCAATATGGTAAGGATGCTAAAATGGACGTTTATTCTGCTAGCGTAAAATTTCTTGATAAGAATCATATTAGTTTGCCTAAATTAGGTAGATTAAGAGTATCTGGTTCTCACCGTCGTATTATTGACAATAAAGATGATATTAGAATCGGTACTGTTACTGTCTCTAAAGATACAGCTGATAGATACTTTGTATCAATGCAATTAGGCTCTGATACACCATTTGTAAAAAAATTAGCGAAAGCTAATTCTCAAGTTGGTGTTGATTTGAATACAGAAAATTTTTTGACCGATAGTTTTGGTAAAGTGGTAGCTAATCCACGTTATTACCGTACTATTAAAGGTAAACTAGCTAAAGCTCAAAAAGTATTATCTAGAAGGCAAAGAAGAGCTAAAAAAGAAAAACGTTCTTTACATGATAGTAAAAATTACCAAAAACAAAGAGTTTTAGTAGCTAAGCTCCATGACAGAGTGCGCAATCAACGTAATAACTTTTTGAATCATGTTACTACTGCACTTATCAATAACCACGATTTGGTGGTAGTAGAAAATTTGAGAAGTAAAAATATGCTCAAGAATCACGCTTTAGCTATATCTATATCCGATGTAGGCTGGAGAAGCTTTTTACAGAAATTGGATTATAAAGCTAATTTGTATAACAGAACAGTTATATCAGTTAATCCTAAAAATACAACACAGACTTGTTATGCTTGTGGCTTTATAATGGGAACAAATGGAACTGATAAGTTGAATCTTAAGGATAGAGAATGGACTTGTCCTAATTGTCATGAACACCATATTAGAGATTGGAATGCAGCTAAAAATATTCTAGCTAAAGGATTAGATAAGTTAGAAAAACCAAAAAACTTAGCTAAAGCTAAGTAAAGGGTGCGTTTGGCAGCTCGCGCCACCCGTATATTATTGTATACAAAGTGCTGTGGTAAATTGATGTGTAAGACGTAAGTATCTTTTTTTGGATATTTATGCTGTATTTTACCCACGGAAGAGTGTGTTAGTAGAGCCGAAAGGCTTGAACACTCACAAGCCCCATGTCTTTAGACTGGAGTGAGTTGACGGCGTTTAACCCCTATCCAGTATAATTACACTCAAGATATATTTAAAGCTGTTATTCGCGTGTTTTTTATTAAATACAAGCAACCAAGAGCATTATTGACATTAGATAACCAGTTAATCCATCTGATCCTGTATAACAACATAAAAGGACAAAAAAGAACACAAAAGTCTTGACAAGGTAAATATATTCAGTTAGTATTTAAGTATACTTATTGAAGGAGGAACATACAATGGAAGAAGTACAAGCCGAATACCTTAACTATAAAGAAACTATGAAGGTTCTAGGATTAACAAGTTACAAGGCCTTACGACGTTACATTAAAGCAGGCTTACCAACAATTGAGGTTGCTAATTCAAAACGAATTAAAAAAAGTGACTTAGACGCCTTTATGGCATCACACTATGTAAACAAAAAGTAGGCGTGTAGAAGATGCAATAGCAGCAAAAAAAGACAAGTTATTAAGTGAATGGAAGGGAGTAATAAGAAAATGAAAATGAAGAAACAATATCAAAAAGGCTTTACAACAGTTGATAATTCAGTGCTTACCGACACAAATTTATCATGGAAGGCTAAAGGGCTGTTTGTTTATCTTTGGTCCCAAGCTGATGAGTGGGACTTTTACGAAACGGAAGTTACAAAACATTCAATAGATGGATTATCTAGCCTAAGAAGTGGATTGAAAGAATTAGAGCTTCAGGGGTACTTAAAACGTCAAAGAGTAAGAGACAAACAAGGTAAATTTAAAGAAAATGAATGGTTATTATCTGACAACTCTATGTTAGAAAAACCTATATGCGAAAATCGTATATTGGATAACCGTATATTGGATAATCGCACACTAACAAATACTAATAATAACAATACTAATAATAACAATACTAACAATAACAAAACACTCTCTACTCAAGATAGTAATAATACTAAAGATTATTATGATGATACAACTAAAGGCAACAGTGATGAAGAAGGTAATAAGATAAATACTAAGAATAAAGATAATGATAATAAAGATAATGAAATAAAAGAGAGTAATGAAGATTATGATATAAATACTAATATAGATCTTAAAGACAGTAAAGATAATAAATGCAGTATAGAGAATAAAGGCAGTAAAGATAATAAATGCAATATAGAGAATAAAGACAG
>OHAP01000367.1_pt1 | contig 34216 bp, 33 predicted proteins | sample 1577171 | NCBI WGS metagenome assembly OHAP01 (sample SAMEA3541489, study PRJEB24748) | human gut metagenome | biome: human gut; feature: human-associated habitat; material: faeces | place: China | collected 2012 | reverse complement strand
CTCTGCGTACCGGAATCTGCAGACGGCGATATTGCTCCAGATGATGCGGTGACGGCGCAGGCGGGCGCATTGTTTGATGTGACCGACTCCAGCGTTATATATGGTAAGAACATCTATGACCAGATGTACCCGGCGAGCATCACGAAGGTAATGACGGCGATCATCGCGATCGAGGAAGGCAATCTTTCCGATGCGGTGACGGCAAATGACGATGTCGTGATCCACGAGGCAGGCGCTTCGATGGCAGGCATCAAGCCGGGCGATACCTTTACGCTGGAGCAGCTCTTATATGGACTGATGATTCCGTCCGGCAACGATGCAGCCAATGCGATTGCGGATCATATCGCCGGAAGCACGGATGCGTTTGTGGAGAAGATGAATGCGAAAGCGAAGGAACTCGGTGCGACCCACACGCATTTTGTCAATGCAAATGGTCTGCACAGCACCGACCACTATACAACGGCATATGATCTCTACCTGATTTTCAACGAGGCGCTTAAACTGCCGCTGTTTTGTGAGATCATCAACGCGCAGTCTTATACAGCTGATTATACCGATGCAAATGGAGCCGCAAAACAGCAGGTCTGGAAGGTTGGCAACTGGTATCTGAAGGGAGACCGCGAGGCACCGGAGGGAGTGACTGTCTTAGGCGGCAAAACCGGCACCACACAGGCGGCTGGCTACTGCCTGATCATGGCGAGCGATGGGGACGATGGCAAGGAATATATATCGGTTGTGCTAAAATCTGCAAATCGTCCGTCACTTTATGACAATATGACGGAAATTTTGACTAAAATTTCAAATAAGTGATTGCAATATTTATAAATTTATACTATAATTATTTATACAATAAAAGATTTTACATACAACTTAAATAAATTCAAGGAGGAGATTGTTATGGTTCAGATCATCGCAGGAGCAAAGGGAAAAGGAAAAACTAAATATTTACTCGATATGGCGAACACGGCTGTCAAAGAAGCCAAGGGATCCGTTGTCTATCTGGATAAGAGTTCCAAACATATGTATGAGTTGAATAACCAGATTCGCCTTATCAATGTACAGGAATATCCGATTGATACCAGCGATGGATTTATCGGATTTATTTGTGGTATTATCTGCCAGGATCACGATCTGGAGCAGATGTATCTTGACAGCTTCCTGAAACTTGCCTGCCTCGAGGGAGCGGATATTGAAGAGACCTACAAGACGCTGGAGACCATCAGTGAGAAATATCATGTAAAATTCGTTTTAAGCATATCCATGAATGCAGCCGATCTTCCAGAGTGCGCGAAAGAAAGTGTTGTAGTATCTTTATAAGAGATTCAAAATGAACGAAACCGCAGCTGTCAGCGCAGGGCGGAGACAGGAGACTGTCCGATTCATCTGAAAAAGGAGAATTGGATGGTCTCTTTTTTTTCCTAATTTTCTAGTTTGGGCTCAAAACCATCTTTCCACATTTTCATTGAAATGCTTCTTTTGCAGGTACCACCTTTGGGAAAAAATAGATATGCTTTTACATTTTTTTCAAAATTATAAGTATTTCCTATCATGCATATGAAATTTTTTGTATTGGATAAAAAAATTACAAAATATACTGAAAAATAATTGTAAAATTTCGATTTATACGGTATAATGACACGTGTCGGGAGACAAAAGATTCCGATGCGTCTATTTGTGAGACAGATACAAAAGTATGCGGAAATCATTTAAAAGACAGGAAGGAAAATACTATGAATGCAGAATTTTACCAAGGGAACCGACAGCGGCTGTATGACAGCCTTCCGGATCACACCCTGCTTCTCCTGTTTTCCGGTTCTTCCATCCGAAAGACAGCCGATGAAAATTATCCGTTTTATGCCGATCGGAGTTTTCTCTATCTGACCGGCATTGGGCAGGAACACACAGTCCTGATGGCAGAGAAAGACGGAGAAGAGGTACAGGAAACACTTTACATACTTCCGCCGGATATGCTGGCAGAGCGGTGGACCGGGAAGCGGTTCACACCGGAGGAGGCCAGGGCGCGATCCGGGGCCGCGCAGATCGCATCGAGCGGCGAGTGGGAAAACCGTCTGAAACTTCTGATGCGGAGCGGACGGTTTGAGCGGATTGCGATGGATCTGTACCGGCACGATCCGGAGGATGAAGATACCGAGAGTATCCGGATGGCACGGAGACTTAGAAAGTGGTACCCGGCAGCCACACTCACGGATATTTCCCGTCAGATACGCCGCCAGCGCACCATCAAGCAGCCGTGTGAGATCGAGGCGATGCGGGAGGCAGTCAAGATTACGAGGGACGGCATTCTGGCGATGATGAAGGCATCAAAGCCGGGAATGTACGAATACCAGTATAAAGCTGAATTCGACTACGCACTGGCGCAGCACGGATGCCTTGCACCGGCATTTCCGAGTATCATTTCCGCGGGAGCCAATAATTTCTGTATTCACTATTATGAGTACACAGGGCAGGCGAAGGACGGCGATATGATTCTCAACGACGTAGGCGCCCAGTACGACCACCTCTTCAATGATGTATCGCGCGGCTGGCCGTGCAACGGAAAGTTTTCCGAACGGCAGCGACTTCTTTACACATGTGCATACCGGACTTCGCAGCACATGTTCTCCATCATCCGGCCGGGAATGAAGATGGCAGACGTGGATCGGCTGGCGAGGGAATACAATTTCGAACAGCTCAAAGCCATCGGCTTATGTGACCGGTATGAGGATGTCGGCAGATATATCTGGCACGGCGGCGCCCACCATGTTGGCTGGGACACACATGATCTGGTCGATGTCGATATCGTAGAGCCGGGTATGGTTTTCTGCGTGGATATCGGCATCTACTGCGAGGAATGGGGCATCGGCTTCCGCCTCGAGGATAACTGCCTGGTAACGGAGGATAGCTGTGAGAATCTGACAGCATCCATCCCCAGAACGATAGAAGAAATAGAATCAGTGATGGGAGGAGAGTAAGCATGGAACAGTTACTTGCGTATATGCAGAAAGAGCACCTGGATGGCATGTTCATCAGCCGCCCGGTCAATGTAAAGTATGTCAGCCATTATACCGGCGAAGATTCCTGGCTTTTTATCACGGAGCAGGAAAAATTCTTTCTGACAGATCCGCGCTACACCGAGCAGGTTTCCTATGAGTGCCCGGATTACACGATTTTGAACTGGAGAGATACCTATGGTTCCATCGGAAAGGCACTTGCCTACGCGGCGGGAAAGGTTGGAGCAAAGACGATCGGCTATGAAGCATCCCACCTGACCGTTGAACAGTACCAGAATCTCCAGTCGGAGGTAAAAGCAGAGCTGGTACCGGCGGACGGCATCATTGAGGAGTTCCGCTCCATCAAGAGGCCGGAAGAGATTGAGTGCCTGCGTATCTCCTGTGATATTGCTTCAAGGGCATATGAAAAGATCCAGAAGGATATCCGGGTCGGCATTACCGAGAAAGAGCTGGCGGCGCGTTTAAGCCTCTATATGGTTCTGGAGGGTGCGGATACACAGCCATACGGCAATATCCTCATCTCCGGTGCGAGAACGTCCCTGCTTCATGGAATCCCGTCTCAGAAAGCGATTGAGTACGGCGATCTGGTCCTGATGGATTATGGATGCCAGTATCACGGTTATTTATCTGATATGACGCGTACTCTGGTAGTCGGACGCGCAACGCCGAAGCAGAAGGAAGTATACAGGATTGAGCAGCAGATGGTCGCCGCGGTGGAAGGATTCTTAAAAGACGGGGTTTCGGCATCAGATGCATATTATGAATCCACGAAGATCATCGAGGGGTCCGAGTATTTTCCATATCACTACACAGGAATCGGACACGGCGTCGGCATGTTTGTCCATGAGATTCCATTTATGAGCCCTGTTTCTAAAAATATCGTGCATGCCAATAATGTCATGACCGTGGAACCGGGTATCTATATTCCAGGATGGGGCGGTATCCGCATTGAGGATCAGCTTCTCATCACGGAGACAGGCAATGAAAACCTGATCAGCGCCACCAAGGAACTGATTGAGCTTTAATAAAAAAGGACAAGGAGGAATATTATGAGAAAAAACAAACTACTTGCACTGGGATTAGCTGCACTGATGGCAGCGAGTGTAGCGGGCTGTTCCACTCCGAGCGCTTCGGTGGATGATACGAAGGCAGCTGAATCGGGAAGTGACAGTTCCCAGAGCGCAGCAGCGGGCGAAAAGATTTTCCGTTATTCCAACACGGCGGATATCGCGACGATTGACCCTGATAAGACAAACTCGGTAGCAGACGCGACCGTCTCCTATCATATCTATGATGGTCTGTACCGCAACGTACAGGGCGAGCTTCAGCCGGCAACCGCTGAGAGCTATGAAGTCAGCGATGATGGTCTCGTATATACTTTCAAACTCCGTCAGGATACAAAGTGGAGTGATGGACAGACTGTTACGGCTAAGGATTATGAGTACGGTATGAAGCGTCTCTGCGATCCGGCAGCAGCCTGCCCTGCCAGCTATCTGGGTGCTGTTTTAAAGAACGGTGCCAAGGTCAGTGAGGGTGAACTTCCGGTGGATGAACTGGGAGTCAAGGCACTGGATGACTTTACCCTGGAGATTACGCTTGAGAATCCGGCTGATTACTTTGTCAGCATGACAAGCATGAGTGCATTCATGCCGGTACGTGAAGACCTGGTTGAGAAATATGGCAATGAGTTCGGCGGAAGTGCCGATAAACAGGTTTACAATGGACCGTTCGTTGTAAGTGAATACAGTAACGGCAAGGTAGAACTGACGAAGAATCCAGATTACTATGACAATGAAAAGATCAGTCTGGACGGCGTTGAGATTCTGACCGTAGCCGATCAGACTACCGCTGTTTCGATGTTCGATGCAGGCGAGCTGGATCTGGCAGAGGTTCCAACCGAGCTGGCAGCGCAGTATGAGGGCAAGACACAGTCCTACTACAACGGCGCAGACGATTATGCGGCACTGAATCACCGGAATAAATATCTGGCAAACAAGAACCTGCGTCTGGCGATGAACTACGCAGTCAACCGTGAAGAATACATTCTTCTGACCCACAATGGCTTATATCAGGCTAACCAGAGATATGTGCTTCCGCAGGTTCGCGGCGTGGACGGTGAGTACGGCACCGAGTATCCGTTAGAGGCATTCCCACTTCAGGGTGATATGGATAAGGCAAAAGAGTATCTGGATACGGCATTATCTGAATTAGGTCTTTCCAGTGCTTCTGATATTTCCCTGAAACTGGTTGTATCCGATTCTGACACAGCGAAGAAAGAGGCAGAGGTTGTTGCAAACCAGTGGAAGAACAACCTGGGTATCAACGTAGATATCAACATGGTTCCGTACGCAACGAAAAACGCACTCCTGGTTCCGGACAGTGATGAGTACGATATCATCATGAGCGGCTGGGCACCGGATTACTCTGACCCGTACAGCTACCTGGAGCTCTGGTACAGCACCTCCGGCTACAACTACTTAAATTACCACAGTGATGAATACGATAAGTACATCGACGCTTCCAAGACAACTTCCGGTAAAGAGCGTATGGACAATCTGTTCAATGCAGAGAAGACACTCCTGGAAGACGGCGCACTGGTAGCGCTTCAGTTAAGAGAGGTTCCGTATATGGTATCTGACCGTGTACAGAATCTGGGCGCATACTTTGTTGGACTGAACTATGACTATATGTATGTGGACATCACAAACTAATCCATCATCTATCCAAAACATATTGAAAAACCTTAGAAGATGATTGAAGCACCTGCGCTTCAGGATCCGGCAAAGCGGCTGGATTTCTGAAGCGCAGTACATATCCGGTGGCTACCTGGCGGATGAATGAGCCGTAACCGGCGGCCGGAACAACCGGATTTGGGATGTTCCCGTAGTTAAAGGAGCGTGAACCTATGAAAAAATATATACTGAAGCGGGTGGGAATATCCATTGTGACTGTGTTTGTTCTCGTATCCGTTGTATTTTTCCTGGCAAGGCTGATGCCGGGCGGACCGTTCAATGATCCGAAAATGTCAGCAACCGCAAAGGCCAATTTAAGTGCCTACTACGGATTCGATAAACCTTTACTCCAGCAGTATCTGACATATCTGAATAATCTGATTCATGGAAATTTCGGTTTTTCTACCAAATATCCGAGCCGTACCGTCAATGACCTGTTAGCAGGCGCATTTCCGTATTCGGCAGACCTTGGTATCCGCGCATTATGTTTTGCGATTTCCTTTGGTCTTGTATTTGGTATTATTTCTGCATTAAACCGTGGCAATAAAATTGATTTAATCTTTGTGATTGTAGCTGTATTTGGTACAAGTGTCCCGGATTTTATCATGGGCGCACTGCTGCAGCATTTCTTTGCAGTCAAATGGGGACTGTTCCCGATCGCGCAGTACAAGGGCTTTTCGTACACGATCCTGCCGTCGATCGGACTGGGATTCTACACGATGGCATCCGTCTCGCGTATCATGCGTGCGAGTATGCTGGAGGTAGTCCAGCAGGATTATATCAAGACAGCGCGCTCGAAGGGTATTTCGAAGTTCCGTGTGACCTGGAAGCATCAGATCCGGAACGCGATCATGCCGGTTGTCACAATCCTTGGTCCGACGGTAGCAGCCGTTCTGACCGGTACATTTGTTATTGAGTCCCTGTTTGCTATCCCCGGCATGGGTAAATATTATGTTGAGAGTGTGCAGAACAACGATTACTCCCTGATCCTTGGCATGACGGCGTTTTACGGCACATTCCTGGTATTCTGCAACATGGTAGTTGATATTCTGTATGGCGTGATCGATCCGAGAGTGCGGATCGGTGGAAAGTAGGTGGCAGTATGGGTGAGATGAAAATGAAAGATGGAAATGTGCTGCCTTCTGAGAATTCCGGCGCAGCAGCGGGTACATCCGAAAACTTGACAGATGGACGCGCGATTACCCTCGACAAGTTTGAGATGGTAGGTAAAAATATTGAAAAAATGGAATCGATCTCCCGACCAAGCCTGACCTTCTGGCAGGAGGCGTGGAGACGAATCCGGACAAATAAGGCGGCATATTTCAGTCTGATTCTGTTGATTGCATATGGACTGTTAGCGATCTTTGCACCGATGTTCAGCCACTACGGATTTGACCAGCAGGATGCCTACTCGATGAGCAAGGGGATTTCAGCAGCTCATTGGCTGGGAACCGACTCTCTGGGGCGTGACCTCTGGGTACGTGTCTGGATGGGCGCGCGTGTTTCTTTGACGATCGGTCTTCTGGCAGCCCTTTTAAATACTGTAATTGGTACAGTGCTGGGCGGTTTCTGCGGCTATTATGGCGGCAAGTTTGATATGATCGTCATGCGTATCATCGATGTTATTTATGGTATTCCATCCCTGATCGTCTGTATTTTGGTTATGGTAGTATTAGGTTCCGGCGTTAAAAGCTTAATCATTGCAATGGTTATTGTTGGATGGACGGGAACCTGCCGTTTTACCAGAGGCGAAGTATACCGCTTGAAAGAGCAGGATTTTGTACTGGCAGCCCGCGTCATGGGCGAGTCGGCGTTCACAATCATCGTGCGTGAGATCATCCCGAATATCATGGGTCTTCTGATCACAAACCTGACAATGGCAATCCCGAGCGCCATCTTCCAGGAGGCGTTCTTGAGTTATATCGGTCTCGGCATTTCCCCGCCGCAGGCAAGCTGGGGCGTTCTGGCAAAAGAGGGAACCCGTATGATGACGGCAGCGCCGCATATGCTGTACGTGCCGGCATTCTTTATCTGTACAACTGTACTGGCGCTCAACCAGCTCGGAAATGGTCTGCGGGATGCATTTGATCCGAGACTGAGAGGAACGGAATAGGAGGTAGGAGACAATGGCTAAAAATATATTGGAAATCAAGAATCTGACCTTCTCGTTCCATACATACGGCGGCGTGGTAAAATCCGTCCGGGATGTCAGTTTTAATGTACGCGAAGGCGAGATTCTTGGAATTGTAGGCGAGAGCGGATGCGGCAAGAGCGTTACCTCCCAGTGCATTTTAAAGCTCAACCCGGAGCCGCCGGGATTTTTTGAGGGCGGTTCGATCAAGTATAAAGGCGAGGAGATCATCACCAAGACAGACCGCGAGATGCGGAAAATCCGCGGTGTGGAGATTGGATTTATCTTTCAGGATCCGATGACCTCGTTAAACCCGACCATGACGGTTGGAAAACAGATCGAGGAGGTTTTTGTCGGACGGAAGGGGATGACCCGGGCAGAAGTCAGGGAACGGGCGCTGGAGATCCTGCGTCTGGTCGGCATTAATGAGCCGGAGCGTCGTTATAAACAGTATCCGCATGAGTTGTCCGGCGGTATGAAGCAGCGTGTCATGATCGCGATCGCGCTGGTCGGCAAGCCGAGCATCATCATCGCGGATGAGCCGACGACCTCGCTGGACGTAACGATCGAGGCACAGATCCTGGATCTTCTGAAGGAACTGCGCGATAAGATGAACACCTCGATTATCCTGATTACCCACGATCTCGGAGTTATCGCCAAGATGTGCGACCGCGTGCTTGTTATGTATGGCGGCAAGGTGGCTGAAAAAGGAACGGTTGATGAGATCTTCTATGAGACGGCACATCCGTACACGGCAGGTCTCATCAAATCAATCGCTACGCTGGATACCTCCAAGAATCAGAAGCTGGTGCCGATCGATGGAACTCCGCCGGATCTGTTTGCACCGCCGAAAGGATGCCCGTTTGCAGCGCGCTGTGAGTTTGCGATGAAGGTCTGTTATGAAGAACAGCCGGAATTTCACAGGCTTTCAGACGAACATACCTGTGCGTGCTGGCTGCAGCATGAATATGCGCCGAAGGTGGATATCATGAAAGGGCTGACTGAGGCGCAGAAACAGGAAGAAGAGGAAAATGTTGCGGCTCTGCCGGAAGAGAAACGGAGGGGACACCATGGCAAAACGAATTGATAGGAGCACACCCCTGTTCCAGGTCACGGATCTCTGCCAGTATTTCAACGTCGGCAGGGGAAAAGTGCTGAAAGCAGTTGATCACGTGCATTTTACGATTTATAAAGGGGAAACGTTGGGACTGGTAGGTGAGAGCGGATGTGGCAAGTCCACGACGGGACGGTGCCTGGTAAAGCTCTATGAGCCGGCAGCAGGCACGATCACCTATAAAGGAAAAGATATTTTTAAATACACCCGTGAAGAGGAAAAAGCATTCCGCAAGAATGTGCAGATGATCTTCCAGAATCCACATTCCTCCCTGAACCCGCGTATGACGGTCAAGGATATCATCGGTTCCGGCATGAAACTGCATGGACTGGCGACGGACAAGGATGTGGATCAGAAGGTAGAGGCGATCCTGAAGCGCGTCGGTCTGAACCGCGACCATATGTCCCGTTTCCCGCATGAGTTTTCCGGCGGTCAGAAGCAGAGAATTGGTATTGCCAGGGCATTAGCGGTCGAACCGGAGTTTGTGATCTGCGACGAGCCAATCTCCGCACTGGATGTTTCAATCCAGGCGCAGGTTTTAAATATGTTAAAGGAACTGCAGGAAGAAATGGGACTGACCTATCTCTTCATCGCACATGACTTGAGCGTCGTCAAATACATTTCCGACCGTGTTATCGTTATGTATCTGGGAACGATGGTTGAATTTGCCGATTCCGAAGAGCTGTATGCACATCCGCTGCATCCGTACACGCAGGTGCTTCTGTCCTCGATTCCGGTTGCGGATCCGAGGCTGGTGCGTGAGAAGAAGCGTATCATGGTTAAGGGCGAGATTCCAAGCCCGATCAACCCGAAGGACTGCTGCCGTTTTGCCGAGAGATGTCCGTATGCGACGGAGGAGTGCCGGGCGAAGCTGCCGGAACTCCGGGAAGTGATGCCGGGGCATTTTGTGGCTTGTCATATGGTAAAGTAAATTAAATAGATTCGTGAAGGCGTCGAAGCTGACGGGGACAGGACAGCCTGGCTTCTCAGACTTATCATTGTTCGCTTGCTTTCGCTACAGATGCTCGCCTGATGCGGACTTACATCTGCCTCATTCGGACATCTGTGCTCAAAATGCGTACAATTTGATAAGCTGAAAGCCAGACCGCCCTGTCCTCGTCAGCTTCTTAGTTTTTTGGCTAATTGAGGGAGTAATTGTAGACATTGATCGCCGACTGGTGTAAAATATTAGTTAGAATTTTTTTAAAATTATGGCTGAATTTGTAAAATTTTAACGATATATAACAGAAAGGTGGATTTTCTATGCAGTACGATTTTGATACACCGATCGATCGGACCCATACTTGGTCGATCAAGCATGATTTTAAGAAAGAAAATGGGAAAGCGGATGATATTCTGCCGCTCTGGGTGGCGGATATGGATTTTCGATCGCCGGACAGCGTGGTTGAAGCGCTGAAAAAGGCAGTAGATCACGGGATTTTCGGTTACAGCCGGGCAGATGAGTCGTACTTTGATGCGGTGGCAGCGTGGTATCAGAAACGCCATCATCTGACTCTGCAGCCGGAGTGGATGACCTGCACGCCAGGTATCGTGTTTGCACTCTCGATCGCAGTGCGGGCTTTTACCCAGGAGGGCGATGCGGTGTTGATCCAGCCGCCGGTCTACCATCCATTCAGCCGGGCGATCCTCCGCAATAAGCGGACGCTGGTGGAGAATCCGCTGGTTTTAAAAGATGGACATTATGAGATGGATCTGGAAGAGTTGGAGCAGAAGGTGCTGGATGAGCATGTCAAACTGATGATTTTATGCAATCCGCACAATCCGGTTGGCCGTGTCTGGACGAGGGAAGAGCTGACCGCACTGGCTGACATCTGTCTGCGCCACCATGTATACGTGATCAGCGACGAGATCCATGGCGATTTTGTATGGCAGGGGCATGAGCAGACTCCGTATGCGTCGATTTCAGAGGAAGCATGCCTTCATTCGATGATGTGTACAGCGCCGAGCAAGACCTTCAATCTGGCTGGCATGGCGACATCAAACCTCTTTATCCCGGATCCGGAGATGCGGCGTAAATTCCGGTCGGAGCTGCTGGATGTTGGTCAGGAAAATATGAACCGTCTGGGATTGTTCGCCTGCCGTGCAGCGTATGAAGGCGGCGGGGAATGGCTGGATCAGCTTATCGGCTATCTGGCTGGCAATCTGGCACTGGTGCGCGATTTCTGTAAAAACCGTGTGCCGCAGATTCAACTGGTAGAACCGGAGGGAACGTATCTGGCATGGCTGGATTGCCGTGAACTGGGGATGACGGATGATGAATTGATGGCATTCTTCTCGAATGAAGCGAAGGTATGGCTGGATCCGGGCACGCATTCGGGTGAACAGGGATCTGGATTTATGCGCTTTAATCTGGGCAGTTCGCGCAGTGTGATTGCACAGGCGCTCGATCAGATCGAGGCGGCATGGAAAAAACGGAACGCATAATGAATAATAGCAGAACCGTAAAAATAAAACGTTCGGAGGGATTGCATGGAATTTGAAGAAGTGGAGAATATTGGACAGCGGATCAAGGAGATTCGCAAGAGTAAATCTATCACGATCCAGAAGCTGTCCCAGTTTACCGATCTGTCAGTGGGATATCTGAGCAATCTAGAGCGGAACCAGGCAAGCCCGACGCTGAACAATCTGCAGCGCATCTGCGTGGCGCTTGGTATTTCGATCCGGGATCTGCTCAGTCCTTCCGGCGAGGAGAGAACCCTGATTCGCCAGGAGGAGCAGCAGTTATATGAATATGATGAGTACAAGCTTCAAATCCGCCGTCTGGATTTTGGAAAGAAACGCGGTATTTATGAGTTTTCAACCTATGATCCAGAGACAAAAGATACACCGCCGTCCTGGGGGCTGCATCCATACGCGGAGGTCGGAGTCGTTCTGGAAGGCAAGATGGAGGTCAATCTGGATGGAACGGTTTATCTCTTAGGACCGGGCGATTCGATATATATCAAGCCGAATCTCTATCACACGATGCGGAATGCGGGCGATACTCCCTGCCGCTCCTTCTGGCATCTGCAGATTATGGATGATTCTGTATAATTGACGGGATGAATTGATCTTGAAATTTGGACAATTCACTCGTATAATAAAGGCTGTACGTTGGGCTATACAGAATATTGCAAAAGTCCATGGCCGTAGACAAATTTGCGTGGATTTTTGTCTGGTAACTGTGAAACTGCAGAAACAGCTGCCAGAGAAGTACATCGGGAAAAGGGAGGATAGAGCTGCATGGCCAAAAACAAGAAAATTGTACGCTACAGGAAGCCATTGAATATCAATGTAGGCATGATCATTTTTGCCATGATTTTCGTCTATCTTTCTTTCAGTGTCTATACATATCTCAGGCGGGATCACGTCCAGTTTTATGAGGTCGTCGAGGGAAGTATTGTAAATAATAAAGAATACAACGGAATCCTGTTTCGGGATGAGACAGTGGAAAATGCACCGCAGACCGGGTACGTCAACTATTATGTGCGCGAGGGAAAGCGGGCAGGCGCTGGGGCGCGCGTCTATTCGCTAGATGAGACCGGCGAGCTGGGGAAATTTTTGGAAGAAAATCAGTCCTCTGGGGTGTCCCTGTCAGCAGAAAATCTGGCTGATTTGAAGAAACAACTCAGTTCGTTCTGTTTATCCTACAACGATCAGCGCTTTGAAAGCGTCTACGACGCCAAATATTCTTTGCAGGCTTCGGTTGCAGAGTATATGAATTTCAATGCGCTGGGCGATATGGATGCACAGCTTCAGGCACAGGGTATCAATTACAAACAGATATCGGCGCCCCAGCCGGGTATTATTTCCTATGTGACCGATTCTTTTGAGGGGGTCGCGCCGGAGGAGGTGACGGCGGATTCGTTTGACCGGAGTCAATATACGCGGCAGGTGGGACGAGCTGGGGAACTGATCGAGGCGGGCACGCCGGTGTACAAGATCATCATATCGGAGAACTGGAGTATCGTGTTTCAGATGGATGACAAGGATAAAGAGCAGTTTGCCGATCAAGATACACTGACGATCGAGCCGTTGGGAAGTGATATGAAATTCCGGGGAAATTATTCGATGTTTACCGGTTCCGATGGCAATCTGTATGGACGCCTGGATCTGGACCGTTACATGATCCAGTTTGAATCCGAGCGTTTTATGAACTTCGAGATCTCCAGCGAGGAAACGCAGGGACTTAAAATTCCGGTATCATCGGTGATGGAGAAGGAATTTTATACCATTCCAGTTGATTATATGACAACGGGCGGCAACGCTACTGAAGATGAGGCTGGCTTCAATAAAGAAGTTTACGGCGAAGGCGGAAAGGCGTCGATTGAATTTGTCACGCCGGAGATTTACAGCTCGACTGATGAGTATTATTATGTCGAGAAGAGCGACGATGGGCTGTTAAAGAGCGGCGATTATCTGGTGAAGCCGGATTCAAACGAGCGCTTCCAGGTAGGACCGACGGCAAAGCTGACAGGTGCTTACAATATTAATAAGGGATACGCGGTGTTCAAGCAGGTGAAAGAACTTGCAAATAGCGGTGAATATTACATTGTAGAAAAAGGAACCAAATATGGATTATCGGTTTATGACCATATCGTGTTGGATGCCAGTACCGTATCGGATGGCCAGATCGTATATCAGTAATGATATTTCCAAAATATAGAGATAAGGAAGGTGTATCACATATGGTTCAGGAACAGTTAGAAGAAGTACGTCAGAATATACGGAACGCCTGCGAGCGGAGCGGACGGAAGGTGGAGGATGTCACGCTGATCGCGGTCAGTAAGACAAAGCCGGTGCCGATGCTTCAAGAAGCATATGATGCCGGCGCCAGAGATTTCGGCGAAAACAAAGTGCAGGAGATTCTGGAGAAGGAACCGCAGCTGCCGTCTGATATCCGCTGGCATATGATTGGACATTTACAGAAAAATAAAGTCCGTCAGGTAATTGACAAGGCAGTTCTGATTCACTCCGTCGATACGGTGGGACTGGCAGAGCAGATCGAAAAAGAAGCGGTCAAACGTGATCTGGACGTTTCTATTCTTCTGGAGGTCAATGTCGCCGGAGAAGAGTCCAAATTTGGTTTTGCCCCGGAAGAAGTCGAGGAAGCGGCACGCGAAATTGCAAAGTACCCGCATGTCCATATACAGGGACTTATGACGATTGCACCATTTGTAGAGAATTCGGAAGAAAATCGTGGTGTTTTTAAAAAATTATATGAATTATATGTTGACATGAAACGGAAAAACATTGATAATGTTACTATGAATGTCCTTTCGATGGGAATGACCGGAGACTATCAGACAGCGATTGAAGAAGGTGCAACTATGGTAAGAGTCGGTACGGGCATTTTTGGAACCAGGGCAAAGATAGGAGAGAAATAGGGTTATGAGTATTCTGAACAAATTAATGGATACAATGCGTCTCACAGAGAATGATGACGATTACTTCGATGAGGAAGATTACGAAGAAGAAAAACCGGTGATTAAGAAGCGTTCTTTCGGCAAGAGGGACGAAGAGATGGATGATTACCGCCACGAGGAGGAATCTAAGCCGCGTTTTCTGCCACGTTCCTCTAACAATAAGGTAGTGCAGATGCGCCGCAGCATGGAAGTATCTCTGATCAAACCTACTTCCATGGAGGATACGAGAGAGATTTGCGATTACCTGCTGGCTGGAAAAGCTGTTGTTTTAAATATGGAAGGAATCCACATGGAGGTTGCACAGCGTATCATTGATTTTACCTGTGGCGCGACCTATTCGATGGATGGAAATCTCCAGAAGATTTCCAATTACATTTTTATTGCGACACCGTCATCGGTTGAGCTGTCCGGCGACTTTCCCGAACTCTTAGCAGACGGTTCCATGAATGTTTCCGGGATGAATCTCCACTTCTGATACTGATATACTCCCAGGTTCGCTATATATCTGAACCTGGGAGTATTTATTATACAATCGGAAATTTGTGTGATTTCTGATTGTATACAGGCTCTCTGAGCAGGAGCACACTTTATATAAGCACTTTCGAACAGGAGTAGAAACACGCGATGCTGCAGGAAAAAGAAGAACAGCTTTTAAAAAAGAGAATGATAGAACTGGCCGGACTCTGTTATCAGCGCGATATACAGACAAGTACCGGCTTTTTGTCGTTAAATGAACAGACGATCTTTCACTCGATCGAGAAGACGCTGCCGCCGGTGCGGACTTGCCTGACGGGTGGCTTTGAGGGCGCAGAGCGCAAACTTCTTTGTTTTCTGGCTTCGTATGACGATGAGGAGTTTGGACTTCCGATTGCCGTGTTGGAGGTCATTCCGGCAAACCTGCGTTACAGTGAGGCGCTGACGCACCGGGATTATCTCGGGGCGCTCATGAACCTGGGGATTGAGCGCAGCTGCATCGGGGATATTCTGATGAAGGAAAATGGCTGCTGCGTCTTCTGCCAGGAAAAGATGGCGGATTATCTCTGCCAGGAACTCACGATGGTGCGCCACACCTCTGTGATCTGCCGCAGGGCGGACGCGACGGAGCCGATCACACCGAAGATGGAGCGCGTGAGTGGAAGCGTTGCATCACCGCGTCTTGACAGTGTGATCGCGATGGTATTTTCATCCTCCCGCACGAAGATACTGCCGCTCATTGAGGGTGAAAAGGTGTTTATTGACGGGAAACAGGTGACTTCCCCGGCGGTGCAGCTTAAAGAGGGCGAGATTGTATCTGTGCGCGGCATGGGAAAATTCCGCTTTGCCGGGAGCGGGGGATTGTCGAAAAAGGGACGTCTGTATGTTTATGCGGATAAATATGTGTAAAAAAGAAAGGACTGAAAACAAATGACAGCTGTAAAGAATGAGAAAATGAATCGCGTAACCGTTCACCTGGACGAGAAGCCGATCTATGATATTGTGATGACCGAAGATTTTTCGGCACTTCCGGGTGAAATCGAAAAACTCTCCATTTCAAACCGCCGTCTCTGCATCGTGACGGATTCGAACGTAGAAAAATTATATCTGAATGAGGTAAAAGAACTTCTGGCGCCGTGCTGCAAGACGGTAATTTCGTTCGTATTTCCGGCGGGCGAGGAGCACAAAAACCTCGACACCGTCCGGGATTTATATGAGACCTTGATTTTGAACCATTTTGACCGCAACGATATGCTGGCAGCACTCGGCGGCGGAGTTGTGGGCGATCTCTGCGGATTCGCGGCGGCGACTTATCTGCGCGGCGTTGCCTTCATGCAGATTCCGACGACGCTTCTTTCCCAGGTGGACAGCAGCATTGGCGGCAAGACGGGCGTTGATTTTGACGCGTACAAAAATATGGTTGGCGCGTTTCATATGCCGAAGCTGGTATTTACCAATATCAATACGCTTCAGACGCTTCCGGACAACCAGTTTTCCGCCGGTATGGGCGAGGTTATCAAACATGGTCTGATCAAGGATGCGGCATATTATGAGTGGCTGCTTGAAAATGCGGCAGATATCTGGGCGAGAAAGCCGGAGGCACTCCGCAAGACAGTGACCTGGAGCAATGAGATCAAGCGTGCTGTGGTAGAGAAGGATCCGACCGAAAAAGGCGACCGTATGCTCTTAAACTTTGGTCATACGCTGGGACACGCGATCGAGAAGCTGAAAAACTTTGAACTTCTGCACGGTGAATGCGTGGCACTCGGCGCGCTGGCAGCGATGAAGCTGTCGGAAAACCGCGGCATGATCAAACCGGAGGAAACAAACCGCTTCAAAGAAGCACTGGGAGAATTCCATATCGGTACGCAGGTATCCGGGCTTGAGAAAGATGCGATTGTGGCAGCGTCCAAGAACGACAAGAAGATGGATTCTGGCATCATCAAATTTATTCTCATTCATTCCATCGGCAACGCCTACGTGGATCGCACAGTAACCGAGGACGAGATGAAACAGGCACTCGATCAGGTGCTGGTATAATAGCAGGAAAGGAATCAGGTGCATGAACACGAAATTACGACAGTTCTTTATCTTTTTTATCGGGCTGGGAGTCAGCATCGGACTGGATCAGTTTACAAAACATCTGGCAGTTGTCCATCTGAAAGGGCAGAAGCCATTTGTGCTCATTAAGGGTGTGTTTGAATTTTATTATTCTGAAAACCGCGGCGCTGCTTTTGGAATGCTGCAGGGACGGCAGGGATTCTTCTTCCTGATTGCAGCGGCAGTCATTCTGGCAGTGTTGTGGGCGGTTTACCGGATGCCGGCAGGGAAACGGTATCTGCCGCTGATGTGCAGCTTGTTTCTGCTCGTATCAGGCGCAGTTGGCAATATGATCGACCGTCTGACACAGAAATATGTGGTGGATTTCCTGTATTTTAAGCTGATTGATTTCCCGATTTTTAATGTGGCAGACTGCTATGTGGTGATCGCGACTTTCTCGCTGATCCTTCTGTTTTTCTTCTTCTATTCGGATGAGGAACTGGAATTTCTTTCTTTTAAAGGTGCGAAAAAGGAGTCGGGGCGATGATGCAGGAATATCTGGTTCCAGAAGAGGCGGCTGGAACCCGCATCGATAAATTTCTGGCGGACGCCTGCCCGGATCTGTCCCGTTCCTTTTTGCAGAAACTTCTGAAAGAGAGCAGCGTGACAGCAGATGGAAAAGCGGTTAAAAGCAGTTTCAAGGTAAATGGCGGGGAAACTATCGCCTTTGAAGTTCCAAAACCGCAGGAGGCGGCGATCGAGGCGGAAAATATCCCGTTGGACATTTTGTATGAAGATTCGGATATAATTTTAGTCAATAAGCCGAAGGGGATGGTTGTCCATCCGGCGGCAGGGCATTATACGGGGACTCTGGTCAATGCGCTGATATACCATTGCAAGGATCAGCTCTCCGGCATCAACGGAGTCATGCGCCCTGGGATCGTCCATCGGATCGATATGAACACGACCGGTGTGCTGGTGGTGTGCAAGAATGATTTCGCCCATAATTCACTTGCAGAACAGCTCAAGGTGCATTCGATCACCCGCGTGTATTATGCCATCGTATTTGGCAATCTGCGCGAGGATGAGGGCACTGTCCATGCACCGATCGGGCGTCATCCGACGGATCGCAAGAAAATGAGCATCCACTCCAAACAGGGGCGCGATGCGATCACGCATTACCGCGTACTGGAACGCTTCGGGGCGTATACATTTATCGAGTGCCGCCTGGAGACGGGACGCACACACCAGATCCGCGTCCATATGGCAAGCATCGGTCATCCGCTTCTGGGCGATGAGGTGTACGGTCCGGCGCGGCAGCCATTTTCACTGGAAGGACAGACCCTGCATGCGGGAGTCTTAGGCTTTATCCATCCGCGGACCGGAGAGTATGTGGAGTTTTCTGCGCCGCTGCCAGCGTATTTTGAAGAACTGCTGGAGAAGCTGCGGAAAAAAGCTGGAAAGTAAAAGTAACGTGAATAGTAAGATCGTTCTAATTCGTATACACATTCTTTTCAGATAGTTTATTTCTGTGTCGCTAAGAAATACCTTTTATTCCGAAAAAATGATGACTTTTCAGATAGCTTGTGTTATAATAAAGGCAGAACTTGAAAGGAGTTGAGGGAGACATGAAAAAAAATTTAGTAATTACAATCGGTCGCGAATGCGGCAGCTCCGGAAGAGCGATTGGACGAAAACTGGCGGAATCATTGGGAATCAAGTGCTATGATAAAGAGCTTCTTGCACTGGCAGCGAAGAACAGCGGTCTCTGTGAAGAGCTTTTTAAGACGCATGATGAGAAACCAACCAACAGCTTCTTATATTCACTGGTAATGGACACCTATTCGATGGGTTATAATACATCGGCTTATATGGATATGCCGATCAACCACAAGATTTTCCTGGCACAGTTTGACACGATCAAGAAACTGGCAGATGAAGAATCCTGTGTCATTGTAGGACGGTGTGCGGACTATGCGCTGGCAGATTATCCGAACGTAGTGTCTGTTTTCATCTGTGCAGATGAGGAAGTGAAGATTCAGGAATTGATGAAACGTCACAATATTACCCGCGATAAGGCAAAAGATGTGATGATCAAGACCGATAAGCAGCGTTCTGGTTATTATAACTATTATTCCAGCAAACGCTGGGGCAGCTCCAAGAGCTATAACCTCTGCATCAACAGCAGTGTCGTAGGCATCGACGGTGCCGTAGAAATTATTAAGGAATTCGCCAAAAAGAAACAAGAATTTCTTAAGATAAACGAGAACGCATAAAAGTATAATTAAAACCGGTGTGTTTGAATTTCTGGTGAAGAATCAGAAAGGACGCATCGGTTTTTTGCGCCTGGATGTTTTGAAGATGAGATTGCGTTGGGGTATAAAAACAAAATAGTTACTTAAGATTTTGAATGTAGATACATGAAGAAAATGATGATGAAAGAAAGACATTCTTATATAATCCGAACGGCGCTCATGGCGGCATCGGGTATTTTATTGTGCGGGATTGCCGAAGCAGTGCGCCCGGAGGTGGATTTATCAGTCGATGTGCCTGCTGATAAAGTTGTGATTGCAGATGGAATTTTAGACCAGGAGACACAAAATGATACAGACGAATCCTTCTGCGACCGTCTGATGAAGAAAATGGTACACCCGATTCACATGGCATCCCGATTTTTAAATGGTCTGGGGGCAGACTCAGAAGAATATGTTCCGTCGGAAACGGAGTATAACCTGATGGCGCTCCGGACGGAAGAGAGCGCTGTTGATCTGTCTGATCCATTGGCGGCATTTGAGTCTCTTCCATGGTATAAACTTGCAAAACGATTCCGGAGTATGGGGACAGAAGATACCTGGGGCGCGAAGATGTACGAAGCGCTTGGAACGCGGGATGCACAGTGGATATCGGAGATCTACGGGTGGATCCAGACGACACCGCTTACGACTTCCCAGAAAATGGGGCTGCCAGCTGCACAGGTACTCGGCAGCTATGATCCCTCCAATCCAGAGCATAACGCGCAGGATCCGGCGAGCTGGGTAGTTCCAACTTGGAAAAATATCCGTTTCCAGATATGCGACGGAGACGGAAAGCCGACGTCCCTCGCATCCAATGCGACCGATATTTTGTCCATGGCAAACGTATATACATATAGCCTGGACTGGAAAAATACAGACCTGTTCAATACCTATATCAATCAGCTCTGGACCAGTTCCCACCAGTACCACGTGAGCATTAGCAATGTGTATTACTGTGAGGGCTGTACAGAACTGCCGGACGAGCCGGCGACAGAGGAAACAGCAGATGACGATGTGGAGAGCGGCAGTGCAGCAGGAGAGGCATCCTCGGAGGCTTTAGATGCCCAGGGCGCAGGAGACGGTCAGACAGCGGCAGAGGAGCCGTTAACGGAGAGCGAGGCGGCATCCACAGCAAATAATTATGTCAAACCGGCACAGGGACCGGGGGCTTCCACACAGGAGCAGGCAGCCGAATCAAAAGCGGCTGCGTCCCCGTCAGAGGCGACGTTCAGTGCGGAGAGCGCTGCGGCAGTTACATTAAATGAAAACGGAAAATATTGCCCGGGACACGTTGATCTGACCATTACCGTTAAGACAACCGGTCTGAAAGAGAAGCATAATCTGTTTGCGCTCGATGGAACGGGAAATCAGACTGTCGGGAATTGGCAGGGTTGGACGGAAGAAAAACAGACAGCCGCCCAGACACTCGCTGCTCAGGATTGGCAGGAAATGTACGGGCTTGCCAGTTCAGAGTTTGCACTCGGGAATCCGCTGACACCGGCAGAAATTGCGTCTTACCTGGATTTACTTCCAGAGGATTTATCACCGGAGCGGCGTGCCGTTATCACATGCGCGCTCAATTCCGTTGGCAAGATTCCATATTATTATGGAGGAAAACCGAGTACAGCAGGACTTTCCGGCAATCATTTTGCCAGCGTGACAAGCCCGGATTACAAGGGACGGATTTTGTCAGGGCTTGACTGTTCTGGATGGGTCAACTGGGTATACTGGACCGCGCTTGGCAATAGAATGGGTGCCGCCAGCACCTACGAGATTGTGCGGACAGGACGGGCGATCAACAGCGCAGAGCTTCAGCCGGGCGACTTGCTTGTCCAGCTTGGCGGTAATTCGCACGTTGTAATGTTTTTAGGCTGGAACGCAGACGGAACCATACTGGGCGTACATGAATCCGGCAGTGCAAGCAATGTAACGGTCGGAAAGGTCCATACGGTCTGGCCGTATTACCGGGCGTTTTTGGATTAAGAAGTGAATAAAGAATAAAATGAATATGAATTAGTCATAAGGGATTTTGAGCTGGATGGATGTTGCCTTTGTTTTTTGCTGGAGTGTTTGCTGGTAAATGGCAAAGGCGGCATCCATCCATTTTGTGTTTAGGTTTGTTTTTATGCTGAAATACGATATTGAATAATTCATAAAATGTACGTTTGCAAGAAGTTCTAAATATTGTTCTAAATAAAAAGCCTTATTTTTAGGGCTTTTTTTGTTACCTTTTTATTTAGAATTTAAAGTTTTTTGTAAAATATTTTTGCAAAAACATCAAAATAATGTTATAATTTACATATAGTTCAAAATAAAATTATTATTTTACAAAAAGTTCAAAATACTGTTATTGCGAAAATGGAAGATTGAAAAGGAGAACAAATGTTTTTTTCAATGCCTGTAGAAATGCCACGAGCTACTCATTATGGTAACAATTATTTTGCCGTATATAGTAATAAAATACATAGGGTATGTCATTTTTATTCAAATTTAGAATATTACAACTTTTTATCTCTTGAAATTAATCCAGAAGTGAAAAAATTTTGTGAACAACCTTTAAAAATTGAGATTATTCAAGAAAATAAACTTCAATATGCCATTTATGATATGTGGGTATTATACCAAGATGGTCGAGAGGAAATGCAGGAAGTAAAATATACGTCAATGCTTACAGGAAATGAAGGAGAAGCATTGCGTGCTCAAGAACAAATACGCCGTGAACAATTATGGTGCAAGGAAAATAATATTGACTTTGTTATTAGAACAGAAAAAAACATTTCCCAAGGGCGTTACTTTCTAAATAATGCACATACAATGGCAGCGCGACTTCGTCGATACATTCCCAAAGAAGATAAATTTTACAATCATAAAGTTATTGAGCTGCTCAATCAATATACTTTTTTAACTGTAGACGAATTGAAATCCAGTAATTTATTACCTATTAATGCAGAAATCGAACATTTATGTTATATGTATGAAAAAGGATTAATCAAAATGAATATAGCGCATCAACCTTTAGGAAATAAAACGGAGGTATCTTTATGGCAAAACTCAATTTGATCGAAATAAGAAATAGCCGGGATACTTGGGTGAATATTAATATAGATGTATTAGAAAAAGAGGTACGAGAAAAATTTTTAAATAGAAAGAAAGCTGTTGATTTATATATTGATGGAATACCGGTTATGGTTATTTCTAATGAACTAGGAATCCCTAAAAGTGAAATAATTCGATATGTTCGTAAATGTATAACTTTAAATGAAGAGCAACAACCAGCCGGGTATGCAGCACTTCTTCCATATAAAAGATTTCAAAAGAAACCTAAAAAATTACAACAATTATTTTTGGAATATCCCAAATTAGAAGAGTTTATATTGGGAAATTATTTTAACGATCCACAATATACCTTAGAACACAATATGAATATTAGAACAGTCCATACGAAATTCATAGAAGAGTGTAGACGATTAAAAATTCAAGATTATGAATTTCCATTTATATTAAAAGATAAGGGATATAATATATTATATCGTTATATAAAACAGGTAGAATTAGATCAACAATCTAAATCCATATATCGCGAAAAAAAAGAAATACGGCAGAGGTTTGAAACGACCGGATATGGAGAATCCAACAATTTAACTTCATTAAATCCATACGGAATTGTACAAATAGATGGTCACAAATTGGATATTCTTTATACTGTTGAAAGTGAAAATGAACAAGGCGAAACTATCTATATGCCAGCAACAAGAGCATGGGTAATAGTAATTATTGACGTAGCAACAAGGGCAATTATCGGATATTCAATTTCACCGTATGAAAATTATAATCAACAAGACGTACTTATGGCGATTCATAATGCGATTGTACCACATGAAAAAATAGAGTTTACGTGCAAAGCATTTAATTATCCCGAAAACGGAGGTTATCCATCTTTAGCAATTCCCGAAATCGAATGGGCTACATTTGATATGATTATGCTGGATAACGCAAAATCACATCTTGCTAAAAATACTGTAGATAAACTTTTAAATTCTGTTAAATGTACTGTAAACTTTGGCTCTGTTGCAACGCCTGAAACAAGAGGTATTGTAGAGCGATTTTTTAAAACATTAGAAATAAATGGACTTCATCGTATCCCTGCTACTACAGGGAGTAATTCCAAAGACAATAAAAGAAATAATCCTGAAAAGAAAAGTGTTAAATATCGTATTACATATAAAGATATTTGTGAACTTTTAGAATATCTTATAGCCGAATATAATAATAGCGCACACACATTCTTAGAAAATCAAACACCATTACAGATAATGGAAAGACGGATTAAACAAGCTGGAATGATGCCATATATTATACCTTATGAGGAACGAAATAATATAGAAAAGCTTACTTATTTTGTGGAAGAAAGAATTGTAAGGGGAGGATATTCTACTGGAAGTAAACCTCAAATATCTTATCTTGGCGCAAAATATCATGCTTATGATAGAAAAATTCCAATGGATATGATAAATAAAAGAGCATTTATAGAGGTTAATCCTAAAGATGTTAGTCATGTTGATTTGTATGATAGTAGTGGTATATTCATTGCAAACTTAGTTGCGATGGGAGAATGGGGAAGACGATCACATTCATTGAGAACACGTAAGGCTGCCTTAGTAAGAAAAAACAAAAATAAAGAAAGAAACAAAGTTTTTTCTCCAGATTTATCTTTATATGAAAGTGAATTAAGGGAAAATTCAAAAAAAAGTAGGAGAGATAGGACAAAGGCGTCTATAGTGAAAAATGAACTAGAACAAAACAAAAAGACCGTGGAATTGGAGAAGCCTATAGATTATAAAAGAACAAAAAAAATGAGTAATACTCAATCGTATTCTAAAGAAGAGCTGGAACTTATAAATACTCTATCTATTGAGGAAGTATATAAAAGGGGGCTTGTATGAATAATAGTACAAATGCAGAAAAAGAAGAAAGATTAGATATAATTGAATTAGAGAGATATTTAGGCTCTATACAGTACACTGTTCCCACAAAATCAATTTTAGAACTTCAAAGCCGAGTCGAAGAATGGATTTCGATGAATGACTGTGGAGCTATTATTTACGGAGAGTCCAGAGCGGGAAAAACAAGAGCTATTCGTTACATTTCCTCGCATTTGAAGGAAAAATATAGTTTTCAACTACCTATTTATATTTATACGGCAACAGATCATGTTTCGACGCAAAAAACTTTTTATGCAACTTTACTTACAGCTATTGGGCACGAAAATCCGCACAAGGGGACAGCTGTTCAAATGAGACAAAGGCTCGTAAATCGAATACTTGTAAATGCATTGGATACAAAATATAGGCGTGCTATTCTATTTATTGACGAAGCGTATTTGCTTTCTGATAAAGAATATTTATGGCTTATAGATATATATAATGAATTAAATTTTCAAGATGTTTTATTTACAGTATTTCTTATCGGAACGAAAGAGTTATTGCAGCAAAAAAAAGCATATATTACTGCTGGAAAAAAACAAATAGTTCTTCGATTTATGGTAAATGAATTTGAATTTTATGGTATAACAAATCAAAAAGAAGTAACAATATGTTTAGCGAGTGTTGATAAGCCAATTCGTATACAAGGGCATCATGACGAAATTATATTATCAAAATTATTTTTTCCATGTGCATATAATGACGGGATTAGGTTATCTTCATATGCAGATGATTTATGGAAAGCATTTGAAATAGTTAAAACCGAAAATAATATTTTTTCCAAACAAATTCTTATGAAATATTTTATGGATGCTGTATTATATTGTTTAAAGAGATATGGGACTTATGGAGAAAAAATTTATCATCCAACTATCGAAGAATGGAAGCGAAGCATAATTGAAAGCGGGTTTGTAATATCACAAATATAAAAGATACATTCTATTATGGATAAAAAAATTATTAAAACTTCTTATACGTGGAAAATAGAATATACTCTTCCTTTTGAATCAAAATGGAGTATAATGGCAAAGTTTTGTTTCCTTAATGGATTCTCATGGGATTATGTAAAAACTACTCCTTCAATAAAGAAAATGCTATATAGTAATTCTTTAATTAAGCCATTTTATATTTATGCTCCAACATTTAAGGAACATAAATTTCAGAAAGAAAAAGTAGATGCTCATTGTATTGATTTGAATTATAATATATCTAAATTTTGCCCTAAATGTATGAAATACGGATATCATTCTGTCCTTCATGAAATAGATGGATTTAATTACTGTTTTCTTCATGATGAACCTTTGATAAGTATTTCAAAAGAAAATTTATTTAATTCAAATCATGGTACATATGAATTTTTTGCGGTAAAAGCAGAAAATATTATCGATAATAGCGATTTGTTAATAAAGATAGAACAATATATTCAAAAAAGAAGTGAGAAAAAAATAGTATCAACAGACTATTTCTTCTTTAACTATAGAGAAAAAGACGGTAGTAGAAGATGTTATGACAGTACAGAAAAACTATATCAAAAACTTTTTTTCATGCAGGAACAGGTAAGAGCAAGTAGAAATAAATGCATCTTTACAATTCCTATTGATAAAATTGATGATGTTAATAAAAAATTATTTGAATATATTATATTTTTTTATGTTTCAAATATTATGGAAAAAGAAAGTATATATGTTACCATAAAAAACGATGATTTTGAAGAGAATTATAATAGTTGTAAAAGGATTTTTTTGCAAAACGCTTCAAACAATAAATACGAAATAAAAGAAGATTCATTGGCATGGTGCTTTATTGCTGTTGTATCAGAGAAAATAAACGAGAATTTTAACGGTTTAAAGGAATGGTATGATACGTTTTTTGTATTTAACAGTATAGATTTTTTAATTAATAAAAAATCAAAGAACGTAGAACAATTTTTAATAATATTGGTTTGCCAAGTTATAACAGGTTCATATGATCCTAATACCATTATGCGATATAATAGTAAACACTGGACTAAATGGGATACTCTTGTAAGTTTTGGACTTCCAATATATAATGAACTGGGATATTTTGGAAAATATATTTCATCAAACAAAGGACCATCGCGAGCAACACAATATATTCTTTATCCAATAATTAAGGATTTATTTGACGAGTTGTTACAACAAGCAAAATTATTGTTAGAAAATGATACAATATCATTGAATAGAGATTCTCTAAATCATTTAAAAGCTGATGTGTGGAAAGCGCCTCAATATAATGTTTTCTATTACCAAGATAGGGTGGAGGTATATCGATGTGAACCAGATTAAGTAAAAGAAATTTAGAACTTTTTGCAAAAATAGGGTATAAAGAATACTTTTATTTAAAACTTTTTGCAAAAAAACAAAGCAAAGAATACTTTTATTTAGAGATTTTTGCAAAAAAGTAAGGAAAAAAACACTTTTATTTAAAAGTTTTTGCAAAACCATACGATGATAATACTTTTATTTAAAGATTTTTGCAAAGTTCTATTCGATTATTAAGGAGTTTTTGCCGATTGTTTTATAAAAAACGTGTGATTTAGAACTTTTTGCAAACAGAATTTAGAACAATTTGTAAATGAACATAAAATGATTTATTTACAAATAAAGGGAAACATGGTATGATAGGAAGATAGATAAAACTATTCGTGAAAGCCTACTTTATCGAATAGTTTGAAATGTAAATATGTGTATGCACTTAATCTATTTGCTAAACTATTCATTCGTTATATTTGAAAGGATGTTCTCATGAAACTTCAACGTCTTCTAAGTTTAACCCGCCAGGCGGTTGATGACTATCGTCTGATTCAATCCGGCGATAAAATAGCTATCGGTATTTCTGGCGGTAAAGACAGCCTGACACTTTTATATGCTTTACAGGGGCTTCGTCGGTTTTACCCGGAACCATTTGAACTTTGTGCTATTACAGTTGATCTGGGCTTTCAGGCACTTTCTCCGGAGGTTTCGAACCGGTTGTCGCCGACGCTTTCATCGGATGCGGCTGCATTTGATTTAAAACCGGTTCAGGAGCTTTGTGATGAATTAAACGTGCCCTACACGGTCGTTCCGACGGAAATCGGCAAGATTCTCTTTGAAACCCGTCAGGAATCCAATCCATGTGCGCTCTGTGCCAAGATGCGAAAAGGCGCTTTAAATGAAGCAGCTCTGAAACTTGGCTGTAATAAAATCGCCTATGCACATCACCGTGACGATCTGATCGAAACCATGCTTTTATCCTTGATTTATGAGGGGCGTTTCTATTCCTTCTCGCCGAAAACCCATTTGGACAAAACGGGATTGACGCTGATCCGCCCGCTGATGTATGTCCAGGAAGCCGATGTGATCGGATTTAAAAACAAATATCATCTTCCAGTCTGTAAAAATCCATGTCCCGTAGATGGAAAAACAAAACGCGAGTATGTGAAACAATTAACAAGGAAACTCAACCATGATTCACCGGGGGTAAAGGATCGCTTTTTCCATGCGATTATTGATGGAAACAATCCCGGATGGCCGGAACGGACCGATCAACACCTGAAAAATTTGATACATTCGGACCTTTCATCATCACCAAAGGAGGAATTGTGATATGGCTGCACTCTCCTACCACGAACAGGAAGACATCGAAAACACAAAACGAATCCGAGGCATTCTGAAAGAGCTGCCACCGTTCTGTACCGATTTCTTCCGCGGCATTGAACCTCGTACATCAGCGCGCACCCGGCTTGCGTATGCCTATGATTTAAAGACATTTTTTGATTTCCTGAAACAAGCAAATCCAGAGCTTAAATCAAAGAAGCTGCGCGATTTGCCGCTCTCTCTTCTGGATGAAATCAAATTGATGGATCTGGAAGAATATATGGAGTATCTGAAATGTTATTCGACCGAAAAACGTGAGGATCTGATGAATACAGAGCGGGGTATCATGCGGAAAGTATCGACGGTCAAAAGCTTTTACAACTATTTTTACCGGACCGAGCGGATTCAGAATAATCCCGCTTCTCTTCTGCAGCTTCCCAAGATTCATGAAAAAGAAATTATACGCCTCGATGTTGACGAGGTGGCGCGTTTCCTGGATGAGGTTGAGGATGGCGAATGTCTGACCGAAAAACAGAAAGCCTACCATGCAAAGACCAAGCTGCGAGATCTGGCGATGATGACGCTTCTGCTTGGTACGGGGCTTCGTGTATCAGAATGTGTCGGACTGAATATCAACGATGTTGATTTCCGAAACGGTGGTCTTAGGATTCATCGAAAAGGCGGAAAGGAAGTCATCGTATATTTTGGTGCCGAGGTAGAATATGCGCTTCAGGACTATCTCAGCGAGCGTGAACATATTGTCCCAGAGGAAGGCAGCGAAGAAGCACTCTTCCTCTCCATGCAGCGTAAGCGCATTAACGTACGCAGCGTGGAAAAAATGGTCAAAAAATACGCACAGCTCGTCACACCGCTAAAAAAGATCACGCCACATAAACTCCGCAGCACCTACGGCACGAATCTGTACCGTGAAACCGGCGATATTTACCTCGTCGCAGATGTTTTGGGACACAGTGATGTCAATACGACGAAGAAGCATTATGCGGCGCTGGAGGATGAACGGCGGCGAAGCGCAAGGAATAAGGTGCAGCTGAGAGAAATAGAGTAAAGGGCAAAAAGGCAAAAAGTAAAAAAAATTTTTAGGTAAAAAAGGCTAATTTCGTACTTTATTTCCGTGTAAAGTGAAAATAGTATTTTGCTAAAATAAAGTTTAAAATTCATATTTGCCAAGTAAAAACCGATGACCTCGACTGCTTATAGTCTATGCCATCGGTTTTCCTAGTTCAAGCACTCTCACTCTGCTTCATCTGTGTCTCAATAACTTCGTCTAAGTTGGCTGCTGTAGTTTGTTCACTCATAGCCTTCTGCCTCTAATAATAAACACTGCAAAGGTTTAAAATATCCTGCAACAGATCATACTCCATCTTTGCCTTATCATTCATTTGATAATTTATCAGAGCCTTTTGCGAGTACATCGCATCTACGCTTTGCGTTTTCGTTGAAAATTCCATCAAAGTATCCGGGCCAATGCCCAAACTGGTAAAAATTTTATTCAAATGCTTATCGAATGAGCTTTTACTATCTGTCTCGCCATTTAAAATTTTATCTAAAGTAGGTCGAGAAATTTCTGTCTTTTTGCAGAACGATACCTTAGAGAATCCATTGCCACTGATGTAGTCCTTTAATTTTATTCCTGTCAGTTTTCTCATTTCAAAAAGTTCATCAAAACGCACTCTCTATCTCTCCCAGTAACAAATTGTCAATAGTTTTTTAATCACTTTTCTTAAAAAGGCAAAAAATAGAACGTATAGTAAACGCTATGGTGCGTTGACAACGTATAGATTATTTTCATACGCTCTATCTCTCATTTCGTAAACGTTCCATAGCAAGTACCTTGCCAGCCCAAAGTGCTGCAACATGGTTTTGCAAGCAATAATCCGCAACGTTCGCTCCTCCAGTATTCACCTGTAATCTCCATACCACCATCTTCTCATCTCCCCGCTTTCTTCTTTAGTGCTTATCCACCTTCCGCTTCGGGAACCATCCTTTTGCCACTCTTATTTCCTGTTCTTTCAGTTCCTTAATGCTCCAAAAGCAACTGACGCCCAAAACACCCAGGGAAACCGACCAAAGTATTTCCTGCATTCTTACGGATAGAATCATACACAAAATGCCCACCAGCAAAAATACCGGCCAACAGCGGCTTCCAAAGTAATACTCCGCATATATAACAATAGGATGGAACAATCCAATCAGAAAAAAGGTAAGCACACCAATCAATATACCACTAAAATTCATCATAACTCCTTGTCCTTTTCCTTATACAAACAGCACATTATCGCAGACCGGCGCAACTTATCTTCTGCGTGCAACAGTCGCCCTCAACAACATATCCAATATGCGCAAAGAAGAAGTATTGCAATATAGAACTACAACCTTCCTCTTCCATATTTTTTAAATATCTGACACATTTTTTACACGGATCATAACCTGCAGCAATCAGCGCATCCCTACTCTCTGATGAGGATTTTTTATTGCTCTCCTTCATCTGTTTGACCGATGAACAGGACGGCCGATGAAATTTCTTTGTATTGGTATTGAGGATATAGGATTCCGTGCTGGTCTGCTGAGAAGCTGCCTGCGTAACAGCCTGTGTGGCCTGCTCTGTTTCTGCCGTCTTGTTTGTCCCAGAAGCCGAGCTGTTCCCCATCGCATAATTGATGTTAATTCCCGGCTGAACATTATAAACGTAAACGCAGTACAAAATACCTTCGCCTTTGTCTTCTACGGATTCCGCTTCCATTAGTACGCCGGATGCTACGAGATTACTGCCTTCAAAAACCGGAGTCACCCGATACAGCACATGATTTCCAGTTTCTTTTACATAGTCCGCTGCCATATTCTCAAACGGCATCATTCCCTGAACATTCAGATATCTGGTCCCAGTGATTAAGTTCTTCTCATTCGCATTTTCTGCAGTGAGCTGATAACCGATCAAATGGCAGCGATTATAAATCTTTTTTTCGCATCTTTCTGTCAATCATAAGTTTGAATAATCTGTTGTATGATACTGCCATTTTTCCTCGCCATCAAAAAACTCTATTGACATTATAGCACAACGCGCTTTAAGAGTAAATAAAAAAATGCCGACTTCTCGCAAGTGTCACTCTTCTGCAAGCAGGGCTTTCGTGACACGAAAGCCCTGCTTGTTGGGGAAACTCCCCAATCCCCATAGAACGCTGCCTACGGCATCGGGCTGCGCATCCGTTCCGGATGCTTTAACGGCAGTTCCTGCCAAAGAAAAAAGTCCGGTGCAGTATGAGCATTACGCCCACACTGCACCGGACATTCCATCATCTACTATTCTCCTTATTTTCTTCTTGCCACACTTCCTGCTCATGCAGCTACTCTTTCTTCTGTTCGTCCTCTTTCAGGATTTCCTGCACAATCTTCTGCGCCACGAGCCAATCTTGCATTTCCGATTTGGTCTTGCGGTACTCTGCATAGGAGCTTTTCTTTCGTTCCAGGAGCATCGCATACTCTGCGTTCAGCTCGCTGATGCGTGGAAGCTTTTTGTCAGAACCGTTCTCTTTCTTATAGGCATCAAACGCCTTTTTTGCTGCGCTGCGCAAGGCCAGCATATCCCGATGGGCTTCATAGAACTCCCGATTGTAACCGGATGCTTTATAAGCGGCAAAAACATCTTTTGTCTTGGCATAATTGATGAGATGCTTCCGCAGCACCGACACTTCCGACATCCGTGCCTCATCTGCCTTTATAGATTCCAGCAGCGCATCACATTTTTCAGAAATTCCATCTGCCTTTTCCTTCAGCTCTGCATAGCTCTTGATTCCATGCTCTTCCATGAACATCATCGCTTTCGCCATCTGTTTCAGATTAAAGACTTTTGTCCAGCGCGCATATCCCGCGCCTTTGCCCTCCTGCATTTTGGCACGGACATCAATAAGGAACGACAACTCCTCCTTCTGATGCACCTGTGCCGACCGTGCCCTTGTGCGGGTTTTCTCTGCAAATTTGCTTTTATGAACCGCATTCCTTGCAATCACCTCGCAGAGTTCTTCAATCGAATATTCTTTGCCCAGAGAGCGGAAACGAGCAAATTTGGCATAACCTTTTCCCCGTAGGGCAGGCTGTTTTCCATCTTTATACTCGTATCCTGCCTCTTGCAAAATTCCAATCAGTTCCCGAAAGTCTTTTGGTTTTCTTGCCAATGCTGCATCAATGGACTCGCAGATTTCATCCCGCTGCGATTTTTTCTCCGGGTATTCCGTTCTCTTCTGCCGTTCTCCATAGGGCTTCCGGATAATGACCGACAACCGGTGTTCCAGGCAGACGATATCACTGAGCCTTGCCAGTGCAAGACCGGATAAGCGAAAATCTCGAAATTTTCTGGTGCAGTCTAATGTAGTCGAATTAAAAATAATGTGGTTATGAATGTGCGCACGATCAACATGGGTAGCCACGATAAATGCGTGTTTTCCCTTAGTGAATCGCATGGCTGTCTCATACCCAACCTTGTTCGCCTCCTCCGGCGTGATCTCTCCGGGCTTAAAAGATTGCCGAATCTGATATGCAATCACATCATGCGCCTGGGTTCTACCGGTGATATGCTCATACTGCCGTTTGGAAAGCAGAAATTCTTCATCACAGGTCTTTGCGTCACAGGCATACGCACTGATATATTTTCCATCTTCCGTCTTTGCTGCATTCTCAGAATAATCAGTACGGTCAGCCAGACACTGCGCTACCGTCTTTCCTTTATTGATATGCAGCACAATTAGTCTTGTAGCCGCCATTTTCATATTCCTCCATCTAAAAAGAGCTACCCGAAGGCAGCTCTTACCAATCTACTATTCTCATTTTAACATCCGTTCCCGGTCATAAGCTCCCTGCAAATAAACGGCCTGCTTGATGATCTCTTCCATATCGAAATAGACACACATGATGCTTTCGTACAGCTTCCACACATTAGATTCGCTGCCTCCCACCATCTCCATCAGCTGGTCTTCCATCTTCGATTGCTCAGACTGTTTTTCCTGATAAGCAGTCTCATCCACAAAATGATTTTCTCCATCCGTCTCCTCGTACCGCAAATCATAATAATCTTTCATAAACTGAATATCCATCGAATCCCTCCTGAACGCTAATTGTCAAAACATCCTCTACACGCTCACATAGCCGCTCCATCAGTTCCATGATGCCGCCCTCACCAACCGCAGCTGCGAACAATCCCATCTCAATCAGGGTCAGCAGGAACACATCCGTCCAGCTCGCCCGAACATCCGAATAGATGCCGCAGCCAAGAACGAACAGCATAACCGGCGAAAGCACCCACAGGGATAGCTGCATCAGCAGACTCCAGATAAAGCACAGAAATCGCAGCAGAAATGCAACCGGTAGCAACAGAATTTTCAGCACCAGCTTCAACAAAAAACATACGATCTTCATGGATTTCACCCCTTCGTTTTTCTTTTCATCTTCATTTTACCGTACCCGCTTGCCAAACACCACGATGTCAACAGGAAGACCACAAAAATATGTAACGGCACAGACAGTTTCATCTGTGCCATGTGCTGTAGAAATCCCGCACGTTTGCGCCGTCAACGAATACCAGAAAGCCTCTTCAGGATCAGTTTCTGCATCTCCCAGAGTTCATCCAGCCGCCTCTGCAAATCCCGAATATCCTCCGCATAGATGCTTCCGGATTCATTGGCTCGTTTTGCGTACTGGTTCAGGTTGTTGCTGCAACGGCGAAGGAGGGTAGACACCTGCGCCACATCTGACAAATCAAGATTCACGCAGTACCCGTCCATCGCCATTTTTCTCATATAGGCACCGGTATTCCGAATCCCCAATTCCTTCTGCTTTTCACGAATCCTCGCCAGCTCTTCCGGATTCACCCGGACATTGATCCAGTGCTCCCGAACGCTCATAGTACCACCTCCTCATCATCCCGATGTGTCACCGGCGGAATGCGACCGGCACAGTCACGCAGCTCTGCCAGGACAGACGGCTTTTCCGTTGTTCTCTCACGGTCTGGATCATCATTTCCACGGTCAGCCATATTCAGCAGTGCGTCCAGTTCTGCCAGCCTTGCACTCTTTTCTGCCAGTTCTGCCTCCTGGGAGAACGGTTTTCCAAGCTCGGCCTGCGCCGCTTCCTGCTGGCTTCTAAGACTGTCCAACTGCTGTTCTGCCTTTTCCAGCCTTGCAGGAATCCCGGCAAGAGCATGCTTGCGGATGGACGGGAGAACTTCATCAAACACCCAGTGTTCAAACCGTTCTGCCGATGGCAGCTTGCTATGAACGATCAGCCGATAAACATCGCCTTCCGTGATAAAGGAGATTTCAACGACCTGCTCTCCAGCATCCCCATACTGATTCACCTTCTGAACGACCCCCTCGCGTTTCGTTAGGGGGCCTCTGCAATGGCGTTTC
>OHAP01000365.1_pt1 | contig 34271 bp, 26 predicted proteins | sample 1577171 | NCBI WGS metagenome assembly OHAP01 (sample SAMEA3541489, study PRJEB24748) | human gut metagenome | biome: human gut; feature: human-associated habitat; material: faeces | place: China | collected 2012 | reverse complement strand
AAGGCCGCAGAGCCGTTCATAGAAAAGACCATAGGCATCGTTTCGCGTTACCCGGCGGCCAACGGCCCTGTCCAGTCTGCGTCCTCAGGCTCGCGGGCGGACTCGATTCTTTCTTCGGCCCAGTGTTTGGCGGGGATGGTCTTGGGCTTGAAGGGGAACTTTTCGGCGCGCATCTTTTCGTAGGCGGCGATGTCGTCCTCGTGCTGCAGCGTCAGATCGATATCGTCGTAGCCGTTCATCAGACGCCAACGCACGTAATCGTTGACCTCGAACGGCAGGGTCACGTCGCCGCAAGTGACAGTGCGGGTCTCCAGCGAGACAGTCATCTCACGACCAGGCTCTTCCTCCAGTAGCTTCCACAGGAGTTCGACGGACTCCTGCGGCATAATCGCGGCCAGCACGCCGTTCTTGGCGGTGTTGCCGTAGAAGATGTCGGCGAAGCTCGGCGCGATGACCACGCGGAAACCGTAATCGTGCAGCGCCCACACGGCGTGCTCGCGGGAGGAGCCGATGCCGAATTCGGGGCCGGCGACCAGAATCTGGCCCTTACCGGCGTATTCCGGCTTGTTGAGCACGAAGTTCGGGTCTCGGCGCCATGCGTAGAACAGGGCGTCATCGAAGCCGGACTTGGTCACGCGCTTCAAGAACACAGCGGGAATGATCTGGTCGGTATCGACGTTGGAGCGGCGCAGCGGCACGCCCACGCCGGTCAGTGTGGTGAGTTTTTCCATAACAATTTTCCTTTCGGGGATCTCTCCCCCAGTCAGTCTTCGACTGACAGCCCCTCGTCAGAGGGGGCTCACGTGTATTGACTCAGAGATCGGCGGGAGACGAGATTGTGCCGCGGATGGCGGTGGCGGCGGCTACGGCCGGCGACGCCAGATGCGTGCGCGAGCCCTTGCCTTGGCGGCCCTCGAAGTTACGGTTCGAAGTGGAAATCGAGCGCTCGTTCGGCACCAGCTTGTCCGGGTTCATGCCCAGGCACATCGAGCAGCCGGCGTTACGCCATTCGGCGCCAAAGTCCTTGAACACCTTATCGAGGCCTTCCTTCTCCGCCTGCAAACGCACGCGGGAGGAGGCCGGCACCACCAGCACGCGGTGGATGTTCTCGGCCTTGCGGTGGCCCTTCATAATCGCGGCGGCCTGGCGCAAATCGTCGATACGACCGTTGGTGCACGAACCAATGAACACGGTGTCCACGGCGATGTCCTTGATCGGCATGCCTGGCTTCAAACCCATGTATGTAATCGCACGTTCGGCGGCGGCGCGCTTGGTGGCGTCGGCGATCTTGCCCGGCTCCGGCACGGAGGCGGTGATCGGCAGACCTTGGCCGGGGTTGGTGCCCCACGTCACATATGGACCGAGCTTGGTGGCGTCAATATCCACCACCTTGTCGAATACGGCATCGTCATCGGTCTTCAGCGTCTTCCAGTACGCCACGGCCTGATCCCACAGCTCGCCTTCCGGCGCGTGCGGACGGCCCTTCAGGTACTCGAACGTGGTCTCGTCCGGCGCGATCATGCCGGCACGCGCACCGGCCTCGATGGACATGTTGCACACGGTCATGCGCTCGTCCATGGTGAGGTTGCGAATCGCCTCACCACGGTATTCGATCACGTAACCCTGGCCGCCGCCGGTGCCGATCTTGGCGATGATCGCCAGAATGATGTCCTTGGCCGTCGCGTCCGCGGGCAGCTTGCCGTTGACGTTGACGGCCATGGTCTTGAACGGCTTCAGAGACAGCGTCTGTGTGGCCATCACGTGTTCGACTTCGGAAGTGCCGATGCCGAACGCCAGCGCGCCGAACGCGCCGTGCGTCGACGTATGCGAATCACCGCACACGATGGTCATGCCCGGCTGGGTCAGGCCCAGAATCGGGGCGAACGCGTGGACGATGCCCTGATCGGCGTCGCCCAGCGGGTGCAGGCGCACGCCGAACTCCTTGCAGTTCTTCTCCAAAGTCGTCAACTGCAACGCGCTCGTCTCATCCGGGTTCGGGCGATCGATATCAACGGTCGGCGTGTTGTGATCCTCGGTGGCAATGAGCTGATCCACGTGACGCGGCTTGCGGCCGGCCAAGCGCAGGCCCTCAAACGCCTGCGGGCTGGTGACCTCATGCATGAGCATCAGATCGATGTACAGCAAATCAGGGGCTCCGTCGCTGCCCTTGCGCACCAGATGATCGGCCCAGACCTTCTCGGCCAGTGTCGTTCCCATAGTGATTCCTCCAAAAAATTCCGCGCGAGGTATTGTGTTCGCGCCTTGTTCGTGGTATTAGCCTATGTGTTTGCGATGGGCCCGGCCATGAGCATGCCGGATATTGAGATACGGTCAAATGATGGCCTCAATATGACTCGGATACGACTCGAACATGACCTAGTCATGACTCGGTTCCGCTCCAGACATGTCTCTTCGGCATCCACGAACGCCCTTTCAACTTCATGGCCACCCTGTGAGACACTTCCCCAATTTGCTATTTCACTATGTGAGATGGCATAATCGCCCTTATTATGACTGATTCCCAAGAAGAGCCATTGAACAACAGCTTGACCGAGTCCGAGCCGGTTGAAGACACCACCGCCAAGGACGATGGGGAAATCCATTCCGGCGTTGGCGTCCTTGATAAAACTGTAAAGATTCTTGACGCACTGGAATCCGGCCCGTCTACGCTGGGCCAGCTTGTGGCCGCCACCGGTCTCGCTCGACCGACCGCACATCGTTTGGCTATTGCACTGGAACGCCACCGTTTCGTACTGCGCGACCAGCATGGCCGATTCGTACTCGGCTCCCGTTTCGCCGAACTTGCCGCCGCAGCAGGCGAGGATCGTCTGCTGACCGCCGCCGGCCCGATCCTGCAGACCCTGCTCGATCGCACTGGCGAGTCTGCGCAGATTTACCGCCGCCAAGGCGATCAGCGCGTGTGCATCGCCGCTGTGGAACGCACCTCCGGCCTGCGTGATTCCATTCCGGTGGGTGCCATGCTGTCGATGGAAGCCGGTTCCGCCGCCCAGATTCTTCTGGCTTGGGAGGATTCCGACCGTCTGCACCAGGGATTGCGCCACGCCAAGTTCACCGCCACCAAGCTGGCCGCCGTACGCAAGCGCGGCTGGTCCGAGTCCGTGAACGAGCGCGAAGAGGGCGTGTGCTCGATTTCCGCCCCGATTCGCAACGCCTCCGGCCAAGTCATCGCCGCCATCTCGATTTCCGGCCCGACCGGCCGCATGGGCGCCGCTCCCGGACGCCGCTATGCGCCGCTGGTGATGGCCGCCGGCAAGTACCTCACCGAGGCACTGGTCAAAGCCGTTCGCTGAAACATACCAGTCAATCCAACCGATAGCCCAACCGGCAGAAATCCCGCGAGGTATCCGTCGAGACGCGGGATTTCTGCCACTAATACACAGCGGAAGGCCCCCGAAACCCCGAATACTTCGCGCCGCTTCCCGCCTCTATCAGGAACAGTTACCTGAATAAACCGGACAGTTGACTCCATAGCGACGGCTTGCGCAGCAAATCATCGCCCTCACCCTCGCCAGGCGTGGTCTGGTTCACCGCATAGGTGTAGGCGCGTTTGGAACTGGGCTTGCCCACCAGTTCGCCAAACTCCAGCAATTGCGTACGCGGCTCGTAAGGGTGACGGATATCAAATTCGATCAATCGCGTGGCACGTTTGGCCGGAGCCGGTCCGTACGTATTGAATCCGCAGGTTGGCGTAGCGATAAGCAACAGACCCTCATGTTCGCCGACGAAACCGTTGCGATGATCATGACCAGCTACGACGCCGAAATACCCCTCGCGCAGCAATTCGAATTCGCCTGACGTATCAGGGCAGGATATGCCTTCTCCCAAATATCCGCCGGGCTGGGTTTGCAATTCGTCCAGCACGTAGTAGGTATCGGCGTGCGAACGATAGCCCTGCATGGCAAACGCCGCGTTGGCCGCCACCGGCTTCAGCACGTTGTAATACTCGGGCATCGGCATGTGCTGGAACACCATTGATTTCGCACCGATACGGTCGGGCACGGCGTTCAGGAAGGCGAGCGCTGCGGGCGATGGTGCGCCGAAGCCGCCGCCATGCACGTAATCGCCGGAGTCAAGAATGACCAGACCCAGCACATTGCGCGTATGGTCAACGTCCATAACCGGCAGCGCGAAGGTGCCTGGTTCACCGGAACCCACTGCGGATGCGGGGGAAGACACAGCAGAAGGCACAACAGCATCGGCACCAGCATCGTCAACGACGCCCAACGTATCAGCCTTCGCGGTAATCCCCGCACCGGAGCCAGTGGCACCAGACGGCGTCTGCACAGCGCCACCCGCTCCACAGGTATATGCAATCTGGTTCGGCAAGGTCTCACTCGGCGGATTGACACAACCGGGGAACTCACGATAGATACCGTCCAGTTCCGCATTGCTTAGCCCGCATTGGAAATCATGGTTGCCATACGTCACAGCCCACGGAATGCCGCGCGCCGCCAACGGCTCAGTGAACTGGCCAATGGCCTTGCGCACCAGCGCTCGGGTATGGTTCAGCGCGGATTCGGCAATAGGTTCGTCACACCAGCGACGTTTACGGAATGAATCGGCGAACGCCGGATCGTAGCCGGCGATCTGGTTGCCGGAGAAAATCACCAGATCAGGCCGTGTGGCATCAAGGCTGGCCTCAATCAGGGTGATGGTGTCTTTGGAGACTTTCGGCCCATCCTGAATGTCGGCAATCTGCAGCACGCGGAACTTGCCGGAATAGTGGAATTGCAGTCGTCCGAGACGCGCAGAGATAGAGACCGGACGGCCGTCTTCGGCATCGGCCGGCTTGATACGAGGTTTCGACGACATCCCCTCTGGCGTACGCTGTGTTTCCGTCATGCCCTCCACTGTACACACAAACGAAAAGGCCCGCCGGAGCGGGCCTTTTCTACAAGTTCAACTACTGGAGCAGAATCTCTGCACAACATCATCGTTGTAACGGTAAGTCTTTCCAATGCCCGTCCAACGTAACAGTCCTCGTGACCATACACTATTTGTGGGCTCTGCTCTGTTCAGTTGTTCTTGTACCTCATAATCTATTCATCACTCCCGTTTCTCGCAACCTGCAGAGAGTCGTTGTGCGTTTTTTATCACAACTGTTCAATCGCACTTTCTGACTATCGGAAAACGAGCTGAACCGTTCACATCGAACCCGTCTGATGTTCGGTTTCGTTCGTTTCACCGCCGCTCACGGCGTGTCGCGAGCGACGCTAGCACACTCAAAACCAACCAACACCGAACTAACATGAACACCCGTTGAATTCTGGCGCGTTCAGTCGTTTTCCGGCCACGCCAAAGCTTACGATATAAGCTATGGCACAGATATTTGACGCACCCTCGAAGGCAATTCTGCGCAGCCAAATCGCAGAGCATATTGCCGAAAACGACAACAACGACCGCCGCGTCGATCAGGAAGGCGAGGCACCGCTGCCCAAGGACCGTTTCTTCGACCGCGAGCTCAGCTGGCTCAAGTTCAACCAGCGCGTGCTCGAATGTGCGGAGAACGAAGACATGCCCCTGCTCGAGCGCGCCAACTTCGCCGCGATCTTCGCCTCGAACCTTGACGAGTTCTTCATGGTCCGCGTCGCCGGCCTGAAGCGCCGTATCGACTCGGGCATCGCCGTGCCGTCTGCCGCCGGCCTGAGCCCGCGTCAGCAGCTGCGCGCGATCAGCGAGACCGCACACCGTCTGCAAGACGAGCACGCACATTACACGATCGACACCATTCTGCCGGAATTGGAGAAGGAGCGCATCGTCCTGCTGACGTGGGACAAGCTCACATCCTCCGAGCAGGAGCGCCTCTCGCGCTACTACCGCCAGCAGGTGTTCCCGGTCCTGACGCCGCTCGCCGTGGATCCGGCCCACCCGTTCCCCTACATTTCCGGCGGTTCCATCAACCTGGCCGTGATTGTGGAGAACCCGGCCTCCGGCAAGTCGCACTTCGCCCGCGTCAAGATCCCGGGCAACCTGCCGCGCCTGGTGCCGGTGGACGACATGACCGATGAGGAGTCCAAGGACGAGCGTTACGGCTTCATCGCCATGGAAAAGCTCATCGCCGCGCATCTGGAATCCCTGTTCCCGGGCATGATCATCAAGGAGGCCCGCTCCTTCCGCGTGACTCGTAACGAGGACATCGACGTGGAAGAGGATGACGCCGAGAACCTGCTCAACGCCATGGAGAAGGAGCTGCTGCGCCGCCGCTTCGGACCGCCGATCCGCCTGGAGATCACGGACACCACGAGCCCCTTCCTCTCCCAGCTGCTCGCCGACCAGCTCGGCGTGAGCCAGGACGAGGTATACCGTCTGCCCAGCCCGCTGGACCTGACCGTGCTCTTTGAGCTCGGCAGCGTGGACCGCCCGGACCTGAAGAACCGTCCGTTCGTGCCGACCACGAACCGTCAGATCGCCGAGGTCGAGTCCTCCCGCGCACAGGATATTTTCGCTGCCATCCGCGAGCGCGACATCCTGCTGCATCACCCCTATGACTCCTTCTCCACTTCCGTGCAGGCCTTCCTTGCGCAGGCCGCCGCGGACCCGAAGGTGCTGGCCATCAAGCAGACCCTGTACCGCACCAGCTCCAACTCGCCGATCATCGACGCCCTGATCGACGCCGCTCATGCCGGCAAGCAGGTGCTGGCTTTGGTGGAAATCAAGGCTCGTTTCGACGAGGACGCCAACATCGCGTGGGCCCGCAAGCTCGAACGCGCCGGCGTGCACGTGGTGTACGGCATCGTGGGCTTGAAGACCCACTGCAAGCTCATCGAGGTCGTGCGTCAGGAAGCGGACGGTCTGCGCCGCTACTGCCACGTAGGCACCGGCAACTACAACCCGAAGACCGCGCGACTGTACACCGATCTGGGTCTGCTGACCTGCGACCCGGTGGTCGGCCAGGATCTGACTCGTCTGTTCAACCAGCTCTCCGGTTACGCGCCGAAGTCCAGCTTCCACCGTCTGCTGGTGGCCCCGCGTACCGTGCGCACCGGCCTGATTCAGCGCATCCGCCGCGAGGAGGACGCCGCCCGCGCCGGCAAGGAGGCCTGGATCAAGATCAAGGTCAACTCCATCGTGGACGAGAAGACCATCGACGCCCTGTACCGTGCCTCTCAGGCCGGCGTGAAGATCGACATCGTCGAACGCGGCATCTGCGCTCTGAAGCCCGGCGTTCCCGGCCTGTCCGAGAACATCCGCGTACGTTCGATTCTCGGCCGCTTCCTGGAGCACTCCCGCATCTACGCCTTCTGCAATGCGGACGGCCCGCAGATCGGCGAGGGCCCGGCTTCCGGCCCGGAGGTCTACATCGGTTCGGCTGACCTCATGCACCGTAACCTTGATCGCCGCGTCGAGGCTCTGGTGCGCGTCACCGCCCCGGAGCAGATTGACGAGCTCATCAAGTACGTGGACCTGCAGATGGCCGACTCCACCATGAGCTGGCACATGCAGCCCGACGGCACGTATGTGCTGCACACCAAGGACGACGAGGGCCGCCCGCTGGTCGATAGTCAGGAATACCTGATTCGCAAGCACCAGCGTCGCCCCAATTCACACAACTGATTTCACTCGATGCTCCCTGTCAGCGCAAGCTAACTGAGGGTGGTTACGATGCCCGGCTCCTCTTTCGAGAGGATGCCGGGCATCGTTGTTCAGCGCGCAAAAACTACGTAGCAGCGGTCCAACGTGACCTACAATACAAGAGATGGGTACGAACAGTATGAGACGAATCGTGGAAGCCGCCGGCGGTATTCTGTACCGGTGGAAGGATGATGCCGAGCCGACGCGGGCATCATCTCCATCAGTGAAATCCAATATTGCCACCGATGGCACCATCATCGCGAACACCACGGATTCTGACGGCGAGACCACGGCAGCACCCGGCGCATCGGACGCGGCTTCCACCCCGGACCCGGCGCAGGCCGACAGCCCAGCCACAGCGGACAACGTACTCAACCGCATCGAACTGTGCATCGTGCATCGCCCGAAATACGACGACTGGAGCTGGCCGAAAGGCAAGGTCGACCCGAACGAATCGCACCGGCATGCCGCCGTACGCGAGATCGGCGAGGAATCGGGCCTGTCCGTGGAACTTGGCCCCTATCTGGGCGACATCGAGTACCCGCTGTCCGAAGAAGGCAGCAAACAGCGCCATACCAAGGATCGGTCGGCGGATACCAAGCATATCCAGTTCTGGATGGCCACGCCGATCAGCGCCATCGACAACCTGCGGCGTACCCATGCGTTTGGCCCGGTGCATCGGGCGGACATCGGCGAAATCGACGAAGTTTTGTGGCTGACGCCGGCCGAGGCCCGCAAGAAGCTCAGCCATTCCACCGATAAGGACATCCTCGCGCTATTCGTTGATCGGGTGCAGGAGGGCGCGCTTGACGCCGTGCCGGTGATTATCGTGCGCCACGGCAAAGCGGAAGCGCGCAAGCTGTGGAAGGGTTCGGACGCGAACCGTCCGATCACGCCGCGCGGCGCGGCTGCGGCATACGCGCTGAACCGCGAGCTGGCGTGTTTCAATCCGACCCGACTGGCCACGTCGCCTTGGGTGCGCTGCCAGGAGACGTTGGAGATGTTCGCGTGGCAGACCGGACGAGACATGGTTCATCTCGATCCGCTCACCGAAGATGCATACGCCGCTGCGCCGGACACCGCATGGGAGTGTCTACTCAGCGAAATCGAGTTCGCACTTGAGCGCCGTCAGCCCATAGCGATATGCATGCACCGGCCGGTGATTGGTGGTATGTTCGGACACCTGCGCAGCATGTGCGTTGCGCCGTCTCTGAGCAAACGCCTGATCGCCAAGACACCGTTCATGCCGACCGGCACGGCGGTGGCGCTGTTCGTCACTCCGACGCCTCATGGTCCCAAAATCATCGATATTCAGAAGGTTCAACCGCTTGTCTACTAGACCCGCATTTCCTGATTCATCCAACTCCTCGGCCGCTGCCGCTGCAGCTCATGCCGCGCACAATGGTGCCGCCGGCAGTCTGGGCCCGGGCTTCGGCTCGTTGCGTGCGGCCGGAGCGGCATTCGGACCTGCTCGCATGGGTTCTTCACGCCCCTCGCGCCCGGCTCAGCTCGACCCGGCTGTGGCCGATGGATTGGCCGGTGGCATGGACCCGCAGGCGTTGAGCGAGATGAGTCATCTGTCTGCTGCCGCATTGCTGGATCGTGTGCGCCATAGCGAAGACCCGGCGGTTGTTGAGCGGGTGCTCACGTTGGTGGAGACGGTCGGCGTGGATGAAATCGCCGAATTGTGGAGTGACGCCGAGCCGGATTCGCTGCCTGGTGTGCTGTGGCGACTGTATATGTTGCGTACGTGGATGCGATCGAATCGCGACTCGATCGCGCATCTGTGGCGCTTGGGTGAGCCGGTGGCCACTACCGCCTCCGCCATCGCCGGCGTGGATCAGGCTCCCAGTGAAGATGACATCGTGCGATTGGCCGATTCGATTCTCTCCGGTGCTTTTGTGGGCGATTTTGCCGTGGCGCTTGAGCGTGCGGCGGCGTTTACCGATGTGGTGGCGTTGGGCTTGCGCGTGGAGGCGCGGCGCATGGTGACCCGGGCCGAGGCCAACGGCGGCTTCTCCTCGGATGCCGATGAGAAGGCCGTGCGCACCAAAGCCGCCCGCCTTATGCACACCGCCGGCAGCCTCATGGCCACCGCCAAGGATTTCCAACACGGTGCCAACCTCTGGCGTCGCGGACGGTTGGAGTAACCCCGCTCCAGGCTCCCTCTGATGAGGGAGCTGTCACGGGCGATGCCCATGACTGAGGGAGAAACCCACCGACCGCACCCCAACAATCAGCTACCGGCCAACGCCACCCCTTCCCCGGCGCGGCGAGACCCATCGCAAGCTATACTAAGTATCCGCGTCGGACCGTGCTTAAGCCCCGGGCTCCATTTTTTGCCGCCGCGAGCGGCCCTTGCGCCGACAGGCGCTTTCGCGGTTCGGCGCTTCTTTTCTTTTACCAGATTCACGCCCCGAGCGTTGCGATGGGCACGACCAGTATGCCGTCATTGCGGCGATAGGCCTTCCCACCTCGGCCGGTAAGGAACATCATGAATTCGGGGTCTCGGACCTGAGCCATGGGATTGCCGCAGATTTTGTTGCGGAAGGATTTGAGCTTATCCGCATTGTCATCGTTCACCTTAAGGTCACTGAGTTTTATTTCGATGGCACCCCACCTGCCGTCAGACAACTCGATAATGACATCAACTTCAAGCCCCTTGTCATCGCGGTAATACGCAATGCGATTCCCGGCACCCGGCATAGCCGACAGATATACATTCAAATCACGAATGCACAGCGTTTCAAACAGATCGCCGAGCGTCTGTGTATCGCGCATCAGAGTATTCGGCGCGGCACCTAAAACCGCAGCAGGCAACGAAGGATCCACGAAATATCGCTTGGGCTTGGTTCGCACACGACTCTTTGCGCGGAGTGGCGGTTCCCAACCCTCCAAATCCGTCAGAAGGTACAAGTCCTTGAACATTTCCAAATAGCTCTTCACCGTCTGCGTATCCGGCTCACGCCGCTCATCGCCATATGCCATATCCGCAACCAGCGTCGCATATTTTGGTGCCTGCGAGATGTTCACGGCAAGAGCTCGCATCAAAGCTCGTGCAGTTTCAGGATTCTTCTTCATCTTCGGCACGCTGATATCCAACACACTTGCGATATATTCGCCCGGGATTTCCAAGGCGAATTCATCGTCTAGCTCAAGATTCGCGGGCCATCCGCCACGGCAACACCATCTGGCGATGTCTTCGATACTCGTATTGCATTCGGCAGGCTCGAATTTCCCCTCGAACAAATCGGATAGGCTGACCGCGCCCGTGGATTCTCCGGATTCAGCCAAGCTCATGGGCCACATGCGCAGACGAGCAATGCGACCAGTGCCGCTGTGATGAATGGCGTCACGATCCTTTGGAATAGCCGAACCTGTAAGAATCAGCTGCCCCTTGCGGTTCGCATTGTCATCTATATGGCGACGAGCGGCATCCCAAATTTGCGGTACATCTTGCCATTCGTCCACCAGATGGGGCTCCTCCCCCATCAGCACCAATGCAGGATCGGTTTGGGCGGCCGCGAAAACTGCCACATCATCCAGACGATCAACGCTTCGAGACCGGGAGAGCGCGGTCCATGTCTTGCCGCACCATTTCGGCCCAACGATTTCCACTGCACCGAACGCCTTGAGCAGTTTACTTAATCTGCTATCTACCACGCGTGAACGATAATCAGGCCTGGTCAAGGTACCATCGCGACCACTCAAATCGTTCATATTGCAGCCTTTCCCAGTTCTATCGTTCTAACAATATAGATTTTACACCAGTTTCATTCCCGATTTTACACCTATCTCATTCCCGGTTTTACACCAGTTTCATTCCCTGTTTTACACCGTGTTGTTTTTTACGCTTTACCCTCTCAGAGGTATCAGAGGCAGATCTCGGCACGGACAGGGCATTGTCCTGCTGCAACTGGCCTATCGCAGCAAAAAGTCGAATCACCCACAAATCCAATCCGATAAGCAAGCCGCGCCATTACCAATTCGGCAGGTCGGCAAACTTGGACTAGGCTGGGAATCATGGAACTCCATGTTTTGAATCATCCGCTGGTCGAGCACAAGCTCACCGTGCTGCGCGACAAGAACACCCCCTCCTCCACCTTCCGCGAGCTCGTCTCCGAACTCGTGATGCTTGAGGCCTACGAGGCCACCCGCAACCTGTCCGTGGTGGCCGCGCCGATCGAGACGCCGGTCGCCCCGATGACCGGCAAGAAGCTCGCCTCCCCGCGCCCGATCATCGTGCCGGTGCTGCGCGCTGGCTTGGGCATGCTCGACGGCATGACCCGCCTGATTCCGACTGCTGAAGTCGGCTTCCTGGGCATGAAGCGCGACGAGGAGCACCCCACCCAGCAGGTGACGTACGCGAACCGTCTGCCCGAGGACCTGTCCGGCCGCCAGTGCTTCCTCATCGACCCGATGCTCGCCACCGGCGGAACGCTGGTCGCCGCCACGCACTACCTGGCCGAGCGCGGCGCCAAGGACGTGACCGCGATCAACATCATCGCGGCCCCCGAAGGCATCAAGTACGTCGAGGAGCACATCGACCCGTCCATCGACTTCAAGGTCGTGGTGTGCGCGGTCGACGAACGTCTTAACGACAAGTGCTACATCGTGCCGGGACTCGGCGACGCCGGTGACCGTCTCTATGGCGTAATTGACTGATTTCCCTGGCTCCCCTCCCCGAGGGGAGCCAACATAACGGAACATCTATGCAAATCGACATTATTGCGCCGGGGCGCGTGAAGGAGCGTTACCTTCGCGACGCCATTGACGAGTATTCCAAGCGACTTTCGCGCTACTGCAAGCTCAACATCATTGAAGTGGCAGATGAGAAAACGCCTGACCATGCCTCCGAAGGCGTTGACCGACAGATCAAGGCCAGAGAAGGCGAACGCATCGCCAAGCATCTGAAGGACGGCGCGTTTGTTATTGCCCTTGCCATCAATGGCAAGCAGCTGTCCAGTGAAGAATTGGCCGCCAAAATCAACGACCTTGGATTGCGTGGCACCAGCCATATTCAGCTGGTCATCGGCGGTTCAATCGGCCTTGACGACGCGATTCTGCGTCGTGCTGATTTTCTGCTGAGTTTCTCGAAGATGACGTTCCCGCATCAGCTTATGCGCGTGATTCTGCTGGAGCAGATCTATCGCGCTTATAAAATCAACGCTGGCGAGCCGTATCACAAGTAAAACGCCATACCTCATGGGGCGGGAAATCCCCCATGGGTCGGTAATTGCCCCATGAGGCGGCAAAATCCTCATGGGGCGGTATGCCAAAATGGCTTAATTCCGCGGTTTCACATATTCTTCAAACCGCCCCATGGGCAAGTTACCGCCCGATGAGCCTGTAACCACCCCATGGGCGCATCAATAACGCCCTCAACCTCACACTGCGTCGGGGACGAACGCTTCGAAGATGTGGCGGTCGAAGTAGGGGGCGCACTGGGCGAGTTCATCGCTGCTGCGCACGGTCCATGAAACCGGCATCGCACCCATCGAACGAGCGAGCTTGACTTGCGGCGAAGCGCCACCGGTCCAGTCATAAGCCACGAAATCAGGACGAGACAGCCAGTCGAACGCCAGTAAGCCGGCGGCCCATTCAGCCGCACCATTCTTGCTCAGCTTCGCCGGCCAGCTCAGCTGACCGCGGCACACCTCAGGGTGATGCTCCTTGTACCAATTCACCGCGCCCGGGTGGAAGGATTCGATCACGTACGGGCCGTCATACGCCTCAAGCAAGGCGTGGCCCTTTTCCATGAGCTCTTCGCTACGCTCATCCCAAGCCCTGTTGTTGCTGAACTTGTATTCCACAATCAGCGGAGCCCGGCCGGCCACCACGTCCAGCACATCGGAGAACAGCGGCACATGCTGGTAGTACCCCTTCGGCGCGGCGGACGGCGTGACCACCAGCGGCGGGTTCGCGTCGGCACCCGGCAACGGTTCGGCCTTCAAATCGCCTGACTCGCCGTTCGGGAAGAGCGGAATACGGGCGAGTTCGTCGTAAGTCAGGTCTTCGATGCGGCGCGGATCGCCGGCCACGCGCAACAAATCGGCGTCATGGACCACGACCACTTGGCCGTCGAGCGTAAGCTGCACGTCGAGTTCGATGCCATAGCCAGCCTCGCAGGCGGCGGCGAACGCGGCCAGCGAGTTTTCGGGAGCAATCGGACCGGTCATATCCGCACTGCCGTAGCCGGCCTTGACAGCCATGCGACGGGCAAGCGACACATAATCATCGTTTTCGGCGATGGATCGCTCAGTGGTATCGGCTTGGGCGCTAACCGGATTACCCCCACCATAATCAGCGATATCGGTATAGCCGACCAAACCAGAACCCGCATCATGCAAGCCACGATGGGCATACCATACCTCCGGAATGGAGGGCACGAAATTACGACGCTTGTCATTGAACGTGCGCGGGGCCACGGCCCACACGGCAGCACCGGCGGCGGCCACGCCTGCCAGCGCCACGTTTCTCCAGAGCTTCGACGACATTGGAATCCTTCCTGTTGGGCTGCCTCTAGCCTAACGCTTCTGCCAGCCATTGTGGAGTGGTTGGATCATCCGGTTTCAGCGCGCGGTCCAGGTGGTTGGCGCGCAGTGGCTCCCAGCTGAAATCTGCCAGCAGATCGGCGGGTTTGCAAGGAATTGGAGTGGGTTGCAGACGCAGCAGCCAGGCGCAGTATCCGATGATTTGCTCGGGGGTTACGTTGCGGGCGCGCAAGGCTCCCATATCCAGCGAACGTTCGCGCTTGGCTAAACGCCGGCCGGCCGCATTGTCGATAAGCGGCAGGTGCGCATACTCGGGGTGCTCGGCGAGAGGCTTTTCCGTGTTGCCGCATTCCGGCTCAAAGCCGCCAGCCAACAGACACTGGCGAATCCACATTTGCAGCGCGGTGGAGCGCAGCAGATCACGGCCGCGCACGATATCATCAACACCCATATCGAGGTCATCCACGACCACGACCAGTTGATAGCCGAACAGTCCATCGGCTCGGCGAATCACGGAATCGCCTACCTCGCGGGCCAAATCGTAGTGCTGTGGACTATAGACACGGTCGTTAAAGCATGCGACACCATCAACGATTCCGGCATCGCCCTGCTGTTCCGGCGGCACGGCTCCCGACAGCGCAGCGGAATCGTCAGGCACTGTACGTTGCTTTTCTCCCGCTGCCGATTCCGGCATGGCGATACGGATGGAATGCTGGTCGCCGCGAACCAAACGGGCACGGACCTCGTCGGGATGGTCGTGCAGCAGGCGGCGGCACGTGCCGGGGTACACCATGAAGCCGTCGCCCTCGTTGGGGGCCGAGGCGGCGCGAATGTCGGCACGCGAGCAGAAACAGGGGTACAGCACACCTTGCGAGCGCAGGCATTCGAGAGCGTATTCGTATCGTTCAGTGCGCTGGGATTGGAACATCGGTTCGCCATCCCAGTCGAGGCCGAGCCAATGCAGGTCATCCATCATGAGCTGGTCCGCACCGGCGACCACACGCGGCTTGTCCACGTCCTCGATACGCATCAGCATGCGGTCGCCACGCGAGCGGGCCGAAAGCCATGCACCCAACATGGCGTACACGTTGCCGATATGCATGCGCCCCGACGGCGTCGGCGCGAATCGTCCAGTCACTGGCCCTCCTCGTATGAAGTTCAGCACCATGGTAGCGAAAAGGCTCTCCTCCTCAGAGGAGAGCCAATATAGTGAAGCTCGCCAGCCCGAACTCCCCTCAGTCAGCTTCGCTGACAGCTTTGCTCAGAGAGGGGAGCCAGTGATTGTCACTTGTCTTCGGTGACGTTGTCCACGCTCACGTCCGGATTGTCGGAGACAATCTGGTCGCTCGCCCAAGCGGAGAGCTCCAGATGTTCGCCGCCGGTCTGGTCGACGAGCACGGTGTCACCGTCGTGGACCTTGCCGGCCAGCAGCATACGGGCCAGCTGGTCGCCCACTTCGGTCTGTACCAGGCGGCGCAGCGGACGAGCGCCATAAGCCGGGTCGTAACCGGTGTTGGCCAGCCATTCGCGAGCCGAGTCGGTGACGTCCAGCGTGATGCGGCGATCGGTCAGACGCTGGGACACGCCAGCCACCTGGATATCCACGATGCCGCCAAGCTCCTCGCGCGTAAGCGGGTGGAACATGACGATGTCGTCCAGACGGTTCAGGAACTCCGGCTTGAAGTTCATGTGGACGGCGTCCATCACGGCCTTTTTCTTGGCGTCGGCGTCCATGTCCTCGTTCACGAGGAACTGCGAGCCGAGGTTAGAGGTCATAATCAGGATCGTGTTCTTGAAGTCCACGGTCCTTCCCTGGCCATCGGTCAGGCGACCATCGTCAAGTACCTGCAGCAGCACGTCGAAGATCTCCGGGTTGGCCTTCTCGACCTCGTCGAACAGCACCACGGAATACGGGCGACGGCGCACGGCCTCGGTCAGCTGGCCGCCCTGCTCGTAGCCCACGTAGCCCGGCGCCGCGCCAATCAGGCGCGAGACCGAAGCCTTCTCCATGTATTCGGACATGTCGATGCGGACCATGGCCTTCTCGTCGTCGAACAGGAAGTCGGCGAGCGCCTTGGCCAGTTCGGTCTTGCCCACACCGGTGGGGCCGAGGAACAGGAACGATCCGGTCGGACGGTTCGGGTCGGAGATGCCGGCACGCGAACGGCGCACCGCGTCGGACACGGCGGCGATGGCTTCCTTCTGGCCGATCACACGCTTGCCGAGGTAGTCCTCCATGTGCAGCAGCTTCTCGTTTTCGCCCTGCATCAGGCGGCCGACGGGAATGCCGGTCCAGTCGGAGACGATCTCAGCCACCGAGTCGGCATCCACGCGGTCCGGGACCATCGGCTCATCGGCCGGGTTGGCCGCGCCGGCATCAGCAGATTCAGCATCCGCGCTCTCCGCGGCGGCAAGCTCCTTCTGAATGGACGGAATCTCGCCGTACAGAATCTTCGAGGCCTCCGCGAGGTTGCCTTCACGGGTGTACTTATCCGCCTGCACGCGCAGGTCGTCGAGCTTGGCACGCAGGTCGCCGACCTTGTTGTGGCCGGCCTGCTCCGCATCCCAACGCGCCTTGAGACCGCTGAGCTTCTCACGGGTGTCCGCAAGTTCGGCTTGCAGCTTGCCCAGACGCTCCTTGGACGCGGGATCCTCGGCCTTCTTGAGCTGCATTTCCTCCATCTCAAGACGGGTCACCTTGCGCTGCAGCTCATCGATCTCCTCAGGCGAGGAGTCGAGCTCCATACGCAGGTGAGCGGCCGCCTCATCAACCAGGTCGATGGCCTTGTCCGGCAGCTGACGGCCTGAAATGTAGCGGTTCGAGAGGGTTGCGGCGGCAACCAGCGCGTCGTCGCCGATCGTTACCTTGTGGTGAGCCTCGTAACGCTGCTTCAGACCACGCAGAATGGCGATGGTGTCTTCCACGCTCGGCTCGCCCACGAACACCTGCTGGAAACGACGCTCCAGCGCCGGATCCTTCTCGATGTTCTCGCGGTACTCGTCCAGCGTGGTCGCGCCGATCAGGCGCAGCTCGCCACGGGCCAGCATGGGCTTCAACATATTGCCGGCATCCATGGAGCCCTCGGCCGCACCCGCGCCGACGATGGTGTGGATCTCATCGATGAAGGTGATGATCTGGCCGTCCGCATTCTTGATTTCGTTCAGGACGCTCTTCAGGCGCTCCTCGAACTCGCCACGGTACTTCGAGCCGGCCACCATGGAGCCCAAGTCAAGGGAGATGAGCTTCTTGCCTTGCAGGGTGGTAGGAACGTCGCCCGCCACGATACGCTGGGCCAGGCCTTCCACGACGGCGGTCTTGCCGACGCCGGGCTCGCCAATCAGCACCGGGTTGTTCTTGGTACGACGGGAGAGGATCTGAATCACGCGGCGGATTTCCTGGTCACGTCCGATGACCGGGTCCAGCTTGCCTTCCTTGGCGGCGGCCGTCAGGTCGGTGGAGTACTTCTCTAGGGCCTTGTACGAGCCTTCCGCGTCCGGGCTGGTGACCTTCGCGCCACCACGCACGCCGGGTACGGCCTTGCGCAGGGAGGCTGCGGTGACGCCGTTCTTCTCCAAGATTTCGGCCGACTGGTTCGGCTTGCTGGCCGCGATGCCGATAAGCAGATGTTCGGTGGAGACGTATTCGTCGCCCATCTGCTGCATTTCCTTCTCAGCCTGGGCGATGGCGGCGGTCAGCTGGCGGCTGGCCTGTGGCTGCGAGGTGCTGGATCCGGATGCGCTCGGCAGCGCGACCAAAGCGTTGCGCACCGCCGCGCCGATGGCCTGCGGGTCCCCGCCCGCGGCCTCGATCAGAGAGCGCGCCACGCCGTTTTCCTGGCGCAGCAGCGCATCCATGACGTGCAGGGTCTCGACCTGCGCGTTTCCTGCGGCGGACGCACTCTGAATCGCGTCGCCGACGGCTTCTTGGGCCATAGTGGTGAACTTCTGTTCCATATCGTATTCCTCCATATCATGCGGTCTGCGCAGTGCGGCTCGCGGGCTTCGAAAGCCCTGCGAGCGTTGCGACAGACCGCAGCTTGTCGTTGTCTGATATGGTCAACCGACCTGGAACCCATTCTATTCCCAAAACTTGAGTGCATATGACTCAAGTTTTGGATTTTGGTGGGGAGGGTGACTGGTAGCTCCCTCTGATAAGGGAGCTTGGACAGCCGCTACTTCAGTGCGCCGACGGCGGATTCGGCGGCGGCGAGGACTTCGCCGGAGAGAATCGCCTCGGCAACGCCCTCAATCTGCGGGGTGGTCCAGGTGTCGCGTACGTCGGGGCCGATTTCGTTGGCGTACTTGCGCACCACGTGGTATACGGCGGCGCCCGCCGCACCCGGACGGTACGGCTTGCGGAAGTCGAAGGAGCGGCAGGAGCACAGCAGTTCCACGGCCAGCACGCGCGCGAAGGCCGGAATCGATCGGCGCAGCTTGCGGGCGGCGGCCCAACCCATCGACACGTGATCTTCCTGCATGGCGGAGCTTGGAATCGAATCGACCGAGGCAGGCACGGCGTTACGCTTCATTTCGGAGACGATGCCGGCAGCGGTGTATTGGGCGATCATGAAACCGGAGTCCACGCCCGGGTCACCAGCCAGGAACGCCGGCAGGCCGCGGTTGCGCGCCACGTCAAGGAAGCGGTCGGTACGACGCTCGGAGATAGAGGCTACGTCGGCGGTCGGAATCGCCAGGAAATCGAGCACATAGGCCAGCGGCGCGCCATGGAAGTTGCCGTTGGACTCCACACGGCCGTCCAGCGTGACGCACGGGTTATCGATGGCGGAGGCGAGTTCCACGCCCGCCACGGAGGCCGCGTATTCCACGGTGTCGCGGGCGGCGCCGTGCACCTGCGGGGTGCAGCGCAGCGAGTAGGCGTCCTGCACACGCACGGTGGAGCCCGGGCGGCCGGCCTCAATCAGACCAGAGTCCTTGAGCATGCGGGCGATGTTCGCGGCGGAATCGCCTTGGCCGCGATGCGGGCGCAGCGCCTGCAAGTCGGCGGCGAATACGCGGTCGTTGCCGAGCATGCCTTCCACGCTCATCGCGGCGGCGACATCCGCGGTCTTGAGTAGCAGGCGCAGATCGGTGATGGCCATACACAACATGCCGAGCATGCCGTCGGTGCCGTTGACCAGCGCCAGTCCTTCCTTCTCTTTCAAATCGACGGGCGTGATGCCGGCCGCACGCAGCGCTTCGCCGCCGCCGATCTTGAGGCCGTCAGCGTTGCGGGCCTCGCCTTCACCCATCGCCACCAAAGCACAGGCTGCGAGCGGCGCCAGATCACCGGAGCATCCGAGTGAACCGTATTCGTAGACCACCGGGGTGATGCCGGCGTTCAGCATATCGGCGTAGACCTGCGCGGTTTCCGGGCGCACACCGGTGCGTCCGGTGCACAGGGTGCTCAGGCGCAGCACCAGCAGGCCGCGCACCACCTCACGCTCCACTTCCGGCCCAGCACCGGCGGCATGCGAGCGAATCAGGCTTTTCTGCAGCTGCGCACGCTGTTCCTTAGGGATGGAAGTGGAGGCGAGCGCGCCGAATCCGGTGGAGATGCCGTAATGCGGCACGGTGTCGTCGGCCAAATGATCGATAACCGCGCGACTCAGCGCCATCTCATGCTTCGATTCGTCCGAAATCGCCACTTTGGCACCGCCGCGCGCTACGGCGATAACGTCCTCGATGCTCAGCGCTCCAACACCTACGGTGACCGTCTGCTCTGCCATGCTCATACCTTTCTATATATGTGCCGCATTCCGCATATACGACATATGCGGCATATGCCGTATATGCTTCGCCGGGGATCCGCGACTGCCCGCATTCGCTCACCGCACCTGCCCATCAACAGCAGGCGACGCAAACGCAACCAATCACTCCCCGAGTAATCAAACCTTGGCCATTTCACCTCAGTCGGATGCCCGCTATAAGCCACTTCGTCCATCTTGTGTCTGAAATCTCAGACATGTAAGGTGATGGAAATATGAGCCATGCCTCGCAGCAATACGCCTTCACCGAGCCACGTACCGTCAAGCGGGCGCAGGTGAAGCCATCAGAACGGGAACATCAGACATCATCATCCGCGCCACGTGTCTCGCTGGCTCCGGCGGCCGACCGTACGCTCGACATCCTCGAGTTCATCGCGAGCAATGGTCAGACGCAAGCCGCCACGCTCGCTCGCGAACTCGGCATTCCGCGCTCCACGGTGTACCAATTGTTGGAGATTTTGGAGCGTCACGGACTGGTCACCCGCCTTGCCGAGCAGCGCGCGTACGGCATCGGACTCAAGACTTTCGAGCTGGGATCGGCCTATTCTCGCCAACATCGTGTATCGCAGGTCGCGCATCCGGTGTTGGCGCGTCTTGTTGACGAGACCGGCGAAAACGGACATCTGGCCGTGCTGCACGGCAACGAAATCATTTATGTGATTGAGGAGCGCGCCGCGCATCGCCCGCCGCTAGTGTCAGGCGTGGGCGTGCGCCTACCCAGTCACCTGACCGCCACCGGGCGGGCCATTCTGTCCGCACTCCCCCGCAATCAGATCCGCGCGCTATATCCCAATCGTCAGGCATTCACCGACCGCACCGGCATCGGCCCCAAATCGCCCAAGGAGCTGGAGGCGACGCTCGCCGAAACCCGGCGCACCGGTTTTGCCGAGGAACACGGCGACGTGACGCCCGGCTTTGATTCATACGCCGTCGCTGTGCGCGACTACAACGACTTTCCCATCGCCGGGCTGGCTCTCACTTTCGTGAGCGGATCGCTGCGCCCCGAACAGGAGCGGTCGCTTAAGACCAAGCTGCGGCTTGCCGGCGCGGAACTGTCCCGGCGTCTCGGCGCGGTCGGCAGTTTGACATGAGGATTCGCGAGATCATCGTGCTAGGCTCCTTCGCCCCGATCACGATTTTCTCAACTAAGTTCACCGATTCGCTGACCGGCAACGCCAAGCTCGCCGGCTTCTCGCTGACAGTGACGGCCATCATCAGTTTGGTTGTGATGACCGCCCTGCACGCACTTCTGCCGGGAGCGTAAGGCGCGTTCTTGGTTCCCTCAGTCAGCTTCTCCGCCTGGACGGTTCCCCTCAGAGAGGGGAACCAAAACGAATCACGCCCGAACGATTACGTTGCGCAGATCACCGATGCCTTCGACGTGCACGATGGTCTCGTCGCCGGGGTCGAGGTGGCCGGAGGCGTTCGGGGTGCCGGTCATGATGACGTCGCCAGGCAGCAGCGTGGAGAACGACGAAATCGCGGCAATCTGCTCGGGGATGCCGTGAATCAGGTTCGCGGTGGTGCCAGACGCCATCGGCACATCCTCGCCGTTCAGCGTGAAGGAAATCTTGGCGTCCTTCCAGTCGAGGTCGTCACGCATCACGATCCACGGGCCAAGCGGGCAGGAGGTATCGAAGCCCTTGGCTCGCGTCCACGTGGGGTCGATGCCCTGCAGATCGCGCAACGTCACGTCGTTCACGCAGGTGAAGCCGAGCACGTAATCCATCGCGTTTTCAACGGACACGTTCTTGGCGATGCGTCCCATCACCACGGCCACTTCCGGCTCGAAGTTCATGTCCTTGGAGCAGGCCGGGTACACGATCGGATCGTCGGGGCCGATTACCGAGGTGGACGGCTTGGTGAAGATCACCATGTCTTCCGGCGCGTGGGCGATTTCGGAGTGGCCGGCCTCGTGCATGAACTGGGCGTGGGCCTCGTAGTTCTTGGCCAGACCGTAGACCTTGGAGGGGATCACCGGGGAAAGCAGGCGGATGCCGTCGCCGTCGACCGGGTAACGAGCGCCGGTGGGCTTGACCTGGTCGCCGGCCAGCGGATGACCGTCGAGTTCGATGAGGTAGTCCTTGCCGTCCGTTTCGTCCTTTTGTACGAAGGCGTAGCGCGGCGAATCATTCAAAGAAAAACGTGCGAGTCTCATGCCTGTAAGCCTACTCCTTGGCGGTTCCTTCCGCAGAAGCATCCGTCCAAGGAGCAAGCAGACCGGCCTTCAATCGACCAAAACGCACGTTCGCTGGGATTGCTACTTTTCGGTCCAGGTTTTGTCATACAGCGACTGGCCGCTTTGCGTGTGCATGATGACGCGCAATGATGCCTTGCCGCTGGAGGTCTTGCACATCGAGCCCAGCAGATTCGCGGTGGATTGATAGGTGCTGTCCATAGCATCCAGTGAGGAAGCGGCGGTATCGCCTAGCGAGGCATAGCTGTCGTCGAGCACGTACTCGTACACCAAGGTGTCACCGTCGACACGGTAGTTGAAGGTGATGCCGGTGTCTGCAAACGTATCCGCTTCGGATTCAATGGAGTCCTTGAATTCCAAAGAGTCGACGAAATCCTGAATCGAATCGTACAGCCCATAATCGCCGTCGGTTAGATCGTCATGGGTTTCGCCCAACGTGTCGTCCAGCGCATCGTCAAGATTATCTTGAGCTTTGCTCTTATCGCTGCTATCACCGTTGCCCGAAGAGGACTGACTATAGAAGGAATCGGTTTTCGCCTCATCTATAGCCTTGCTGGCATACGAGACACCGCCGACGATCAGCGCGATGACCAGTATTACCTGTATCACCATGCCCGCCGCACTGATGATGATGCCGGCGATGGCCAAGCCCTTGCCCTTGCCGCCCTGTTTCTTAATCTGGTTGAGGCCCACGATGCTCAGGATCAGACCGAGGAGTGAGACAAGGAACGAGCAGATAAAACCGGCAATAGCCAGACCGTTGTACTTCTGGTTCGCTTCAGGCGGCACACTGCCGTAAGAACCAGACCATCCCGGCTGGCCGTTCGGTTGGCCGCCTTGCATATACGGGTTATAGGGCGTTTGCGGAGGCACGGCCCCGCCGCCCGGATATACCGGAGCACTGACGCTGCCGTAGACCGGAGGAACCGATCCGCCTGCCGGAGCCGCCCCCGGATAGGGCGAATTGGGTGCTGCCGGTGCGGGCGCGGGCGCAGCGGCAGGAGTCACTGGTGGCAAAGCCTGCGTAGGCGGTACCGGCTGATTGGCCGGCGCAAAAGGCTGGGTGGGCTGCTCGGCAGGTGTAAACGCCTGCGTAGGCTGTTCAACAGGAGTGAACGCTTGAGTGGGCTGCTCGCCCGCTGCGATTGCTTGGGTTGGAGCATTGTTGGCGGCGGTTCCCGTTTCCGCCGTCATCGCATTTAACGGCTCAGTCGGATTGGCGTCAGCCTGCTGCCACGGCACCTGGCCGTTCGGATTGACATTCGGATCAGTCATGACATGCACTCCTTCAACTGCATCGCACCCCACTTGCGAGATGCGCCCCTCGTCTTACGCGCCACATTGTGCGTTACAGACAACTGTACTCCTCGTGGCGAGCCTTAAGTACCCCAGGAAATTTGGCTTCCAAAAACACAAAAGCCTGAAACCGGCTATTGCCTCAGCAATATTCAGTCGGTTTCAGGCTAAATCGTTAATCCTCTGGCGAAACGACGATCTACTTCTTCAGCAGCGGTGCGACTTGCTCCTCGTAAGCGGTCAGGGCGGTGTCGATCACGTTGTGCATGTCATAGTACTTGTACGTGCCCAGGCGACCGCCGAACACGGTGTTCGGCTCGGCCTTGGCCTTGGCCTCGTACTGGGCGTACAGTGCCTTGTCCGCATCCGTGTTGACCGGGTAGTACGGCTCGTCGCCGCGTTCGGCGAAACGGCTGTATTCCTCCCACACCACGGTCTTGTTCGGGTTCTGGGCATCGTGGCGTTCCGGGTTGAAGTTCTTGAATTCGATGGCACGGGTGTAGGGTACGTCCGCGTCGGAGAAGTTCATCACCGGGCAGCCGAAGTGGTCGCCCTCGTCGTAGCGGACCTCCTTGAAGTCGACCGTGCGCCACTTGAGGTCGCCCAGCTCGTAGTCGAAGTAACGGTCCACCGGGCCCGTGTACACGACGGGCACGCCAGCCGCCTGCAGCACCTTCTTGTTGTACGGCTGGGACTCGTCGAAGAAGTCGACTCCAAGCTCCACAGTGATGCGCGGGTCGTCGATCATCTTCTCCATCCACGCGGTGTAGCCATCGGCGGGCAGGCCCTCCCACGTGTCCTTGAAGTAGCGGTTGTCGTAGTTGAAGCGCACGGGCAGGCGCTTGATGATGGCGGCCGGCAGCTCGGACGGGTCGGTCTGCCACTGCTTGCCGGTGTAGTTCTTGATGAACGCCTCATACAGGGGGCGGCCGATGAGCTGAATGCCCTTGTCGTTCAGGTTGGCCGGATCGGTGCCGGCCAGCTCGCCCGCCTGCTCTGCGATGAGCTTCTGCGCCTCGGACGGCGTGTAGTGCGCGTGGAAGAACTGGTTGATGGTGCCGAGGTTGATGGGCAGCGGGTAGACCTCGCCGTCATGGGTGGCATACACGCGGTGCACGTAGTTCGTGAAGCTCGTGAAACGGTTCACGTAGTCCCAGACGCGCTTGTTGGAGGTGTGGAACAAGTGCGCGCCGTACTTGTGGATCTCCGCGCCGGTCTCCTCATCCATATACGAGTAGGCGTTGCCGCCGATGTGGTCACGGATATCGATGATGTGCACACGGGCGCCGGTGTGCTCCACCGCCTGCTGCGCCACCGTCAGGCCGAACAGGCCCGCGCCGACGATGACGAGATCGGGATACTGGGCGGTTTCAGAATTATTCGGCGCACCGGCCATAGCAAGCAAACCTTCCACAAGTCGTGTTCGTTTTCTGAGAGTCCATATTACTTGAACGCACTCCCCTTCGTTCAACGCACCATCTATCCGATTAAGTTGAACAACATAATCGCATAAATATAGGGGTACCCTAGTGAGATCCGCCGCACAAAGAAATTCATAATCTCATCCGAATGCCGACAATGCTTTCCGACAAAAGCAATGGAACTTTCATAGGTATTGGCAGGCACATGTCTATGATGGAGAGGTTACGTAACGTTTAGATATCTTGATTATGAGAGGATGCATCAATGAAGATTGCGGTTGCCGGAACCGGTTATGTGGGTTTGTCCGTGGCGTTGCTGCTCAGCCAGCATCATGAAGTGCACGCGCTGGACATCGTGCCGGAGAAGGTGGATCTGCTCAACGCCGGCAAGAGCCCGATTGTGGACAAGGAGATCACGGCGTTCCTCGACCGCAACGCCTCGGGCGAGCGCCCACTGAACTTCCAGGCCACGCTGGACCCGGCCCAGGCATACACGGATGCCGACTACGCGGTAGTCGCCACGCCCACGAATTATGACGAGAAGCGCAACTACTTTGACACCTCCAGCGTAGAGGCCGCGGTCGCGGCAGTGCGCGAGCACTCGCCCCACGCATGGATCGTCATCAAGTCCACGATTCCGGTGGGCTACACCCTGCAGTTGCGCGAACGCCTGCATGACGACCACATCATCTTCTCCCCGGAGTTCCTGCGCGAGGGCCACGCCTTGTACGACAACCTGCACCCGAGCCGTATCGTGGTTGGAGCCCCTCAGGACGATGAGGCCGCCGTGGCCGCTGCGAAGACATTCGCGGGTCTGCTCGCCCAAGGTGCTGACCCCGCCGAGGCCGAGCGTCATAATGCGAACGGCTCCACGGGTATTCCCGAGCTCGTGGTCGGCACCACCGAGGCCGAGGCCATCAAGCTGTTCGCCAACACGTACCTGGCATTACGCGTGGCCTACTTCAATGAACTCGACACCTACGCCGAGTCCCGCGATCTCGACACGCGCGCAATCATCAACGGCGTATGCCTCGACCCGCGCATCGGCGACGGATATAACAACCCGAGCTTCGGCTACGGCGGCTACTGCCTGCCCAAGGACACCAAACAGCTACTTGCAAACTACGCGGCCGTGCCACAGAACCTCATCGAGGCCATCGTGGAGGCTAACCGCACCCGCAAGGACTTCGTCTCCGACGAGATCCTGCAGCTTGTCGACGGCGTCAAGGAACCGGTTGTGGGCATCTACCGCTTGACCATGAAATCCGGGTCCGACAACTTCCGCCAGTCCGCAATCCAGGGCGTGATGAAGCGGCTCAAGGGCAAGGGCGTCACCGTAATCGTTTACGAGCCCACCCTCGACAAGCCCGACTTCTTCGGCAGCCCCGTAACCCACGATCTCGCCGAGTTCAAGGCCAAGGCAGACGCCATCGTCGCCAACCGTTGGAACAACGACCTCAACGATGTGGCCGACAAGGTCTACACCCGCGACTTGTTCAAGCGCGACTAATCCAACGACTAACGCATATCATGCGCCTCTCGCTCCGATGAGCAACTTCGGCACGAGAATATGGATGAGGCGGCATTCCCGTTCAGGGGATGTCGCCTCATCCATATTCGCATCATATCGTCGGACTCTCAGTCCCACTACTTTCACTACCGATTGGAAACGAGCATAATCTTGCCTTCGGCGACGTCTTTCAAATGTTGGCCGTAAGGACTTTTGCCGTAACGTTCCGCTGATTCCAGTAACTCGTCGCAGCTAATCCATCCGTTCTCGTACGCGATCTCCTCCACGACCGCGATGGGCAGGCCCTGCGCGCGCTGCACCGTGCGCACGAATTCGCCGGCCTCGTACAGGGAGTCCATCGTGCCCGTGTCCAGCCACGCGTAGCCGCGCCCCAGGGTACGCACATTCAACATGCCAGCGTCCAGATACATCCGGTTGAGGTCCGTGATCTCCAGCTCACCACGAGCCGACGGGCGAATCTGCTTCGCGTACTCCACCACATGTTCGTCATAGAAATACAGTCCGGTCACCGCATAATGCGACTTCGGATGAGCCGGCTTCTCCTCGATGGATACGGCCTTGCCGTCACGGTCGAACTCGACCACGCCATACCGTTCAGGATCATCCACGTAGTAGCCGAACACGCTCGCGCCCTCGCCACGCTCGGCCTTGGCCACCGCTTTGGACAAGGTGGAGCCCAACCCGTTGCCGTAGAAGATGTTGTCGCCCAACACCAAGGCGCACGGCTCGCCATCGATGAATTCCTCACCTAGCAAGAACGCCTGGGCCAAGCCGTCTGGAGAGGGCTGCACTTTATAACTGAAATGCACGCCGTAATGTGAGCCGTCGCCCAGCAGCCTCTCGAAGTTCGGCAGGTCCTTGGGCGTGCTGATAATCAGGATGTCACGGATGCCCGCCAACATCAGCACACTCAGCGGGTAGTAAATCATCGGCTTGTCATACACGGGAAGCAGCTGCTTCGAGGTGACCGTCGTCAACGGGTAAAGACGGGTGCCCGACCCGCCCGCAAGAATAATGCCTTTCATGCTTTCCGATGGTTCCTTCCGCGAGTTCTTTATGCAGGCTTGTTCAGTATAACAAGCAAACCAAATGAAACGAGAGACGAGGACCCCGCAGTTGCAGGGATTTCCACCCCCTTGCAAATATGACACACGATTTGCGCAAGCAGTGTATCCTACACTTGCTGCGCTCAGCGAAAAGAGCATGTGATTGAGTAATTCACTGCAGTGAAAGCAGCTGGCCAATCACATGCTCTTGGAAAGCCGAATTATCGGCCGAGTTCCTTTTCCACGTATGTTTTGAGGGTTTCTTCCCAGTTGGCGGGTGTGTATCCGGTCTCGGTGATTTTGGTCAGGTCGAGGGCGGAGTTGGTGGGGCGGGGGCTGACGGGACTGGTCGCGTTGGCGAAGTACTGGTCGGTGCTGATGGGCTTGACCTTGCTTCCGTTGCCGTTCGTCAGGTCGAACACCTCCCGGGCGATGTCCGCCCAGGACTTCACGGTGCCGGAACCGGTCAGGTTGTAGGTACCGTAGGGGGCGTGCGTGTCGAGCAGGTGGAAGATCGCCCCGGCCATGTCACTGGTGAAGGTCAGGCGGCCGTACTGGTCGTCCACCACCGTCACCTGATCGAGCTTGTCCTCCGGGTCGGCGACCTTGTTCGAGAGCATCATCATGGTCTTCACGAAGTTGTGGCCTTCGCCGATCACCCAGCTCGAGCGCAGGATGTAATGCTCGGGCGCGTTCCCGACGGCGATGTCGCCCGCGGCCTTGGTCTGGCCGTACACGCCCAGGGGGGCGAACGGCTCGTCCTCCGTGTGCTCCTCCCGAACGCCGTCGAACACGTAGTCCGAGCTCACGTGCACGAGCGTGATGTGATGGTCCTTCGCGACCCTGGCGAGCAAAGCCGGGCCCTGCGCGTTCGCCTTCCACGCGACCGGACGGCCCCCGGCCGTTTCGGCCCTGTCGACGGCCGTGTAGGCGCCCGCGTTGATGATCGTCCCGTACAGGCTCCAATCGTACTTGTCGTACGCCTTCGGGTCGGAGAAGTCGAACTCGTCGATGTCCGTGTACTCGAAGCCCTCAAGGCCATGGGCTTCCGCGTAGGCGCGGATCGCATGGCCCAACTGGCCGTTGCAGCCCGTCACCAAGGTGCGCTTCGGGCTCATGGGCTTCGCGTCCTTGAGCATCGGATGGTGCAGGTCCGCCTCGGAGCGTTCGCTTTCCTCCAGCGGGATGGGCCAGTGGATGTCGAGTTCCGGGTCGGCGAGGTTGACGAACGTGTACGTCTTCTTCTGTTCCAGACTCCAGTGCGCGTTCACCAGATACGTGTACACGGTGCCATCGGCCAATGCCTGGAAGCTGTTGCCCACGCCACGCGGCACATAGATCGCGCGAGACGGGTCCAGGCGGGTCGTGTACACCTGGCCGAAGCTCTCCCCCGGCCGCAGGTCCACCCACGCGCCGAAGATCTCACCGGCCGCGATGCTGATGTACTTGTCCCATGGCTCCGCGTGGATGCCGCGCGTCACGCCCTTCGTCGCGTTAAAGCTGATGTTGTTCTGCACCGGGCCGAAATCCGGCAGACCCAACGCGGTCATCTTCGCACGCTGCCAGTTCTCCTTGAACCAGCCACGATTGTCACCATGTACCGGCAGGTCGAACACCAACAGGCCCGGGATGTTCGTCTCCTCGACCTTCAAGTCCTTCTCGAATTCGAACGACATACGTTCCCTACTTTCTATCTTCAGAATCGTTTTGCCACGTTGCTATGCAGCGTGCAGGATTAAGCGTTTTCAAGGCCTCCCCTTTATCGGGGAAAGCCCAATTCGGGCATTCGGGGCCCAAGGCATCGAGGATGAAGAACATGTCGTATCTCAGTTTCGCGAACTCGACCCGCAGAAGGTTCTCATCATGACCGATACGGTTGCGGATGGTACGAACCGATTTGAGGCGGTCCACCAGTTCCTTGCGCAGCCTGTCCTCAAACGGGTCGCCGTCGTTGCCGGGAAGCCTTCCCTTCGGCATACGACGCAGTTCCGACGCCCATGCATCCGCGATGTTGGGGAACGCGCCCATGAGGACATGGGCGAGTTCAGGGTCCTTGCCGGAACGGGACAACATGCCATCCCACGTGCCCAATGTCAATTGGGAGAACACGTCGTCGCGGGTGATCGCATCCCCGTGCCTTGGATGCGTCTGGTCGGAACGCCAATGCCGTTGCTTGCGCAATGCCGTGTTCCGGGCCTCCGCGATATAGTCGCGCTCGGGGCTGTTGATCAAAGCCCGTATTCTCCCGATCGGATCGCTTTTGCCGGCTTCAAGCCAGTCCGGGATGCCCGTTATCTGCTGCCCGGATACCCATTCGCAAAGCCGGTGATCGATTGCGTTTCTGACGAATATCTCGATATAGCCGATATAACCGATTGTGATGGCGGATGCCTCCACGTTCCAGCGGTACAGCCTCACCGCCAGATCAACCAGCCGTTCCCGATCGACCGTATCCACATGCCGTCTTGCATAATCGAGATACACCTGGAACCGCGCGTCAGCAAGAAAACGACTCGCCATCACGGCATTGTCCGCTTGCTTTTTCACATTCATATGTGTATCTTTCTTAGTGCTATAGGGGCCACACCTTCGAGGTGTGGCCATTTTCATATTCCGCTCACTGACCCTGCTGCTTGTATTTGGCTTCGGTGGCGGCTTTGGCGGGCTCCCACCAGTCGCGGTTGTCCGTGTACCACTTGATGGTCTGTTCCAAGCCCTTCTGGAAGTCCGTGTGCACCGGCTCCCAGCCGAGCTCGGCCCGCAGCTTCGTGCTGTCGATCGCGTAGCGGCGATCGTGGCCGGGACGGTCCTTGACCCAGTCGAAATCATCCGGGCTCTTGCCCATCACGGTCAGGATGTCCTTCAGCACGGTGATGTTGTTTCGTTCGCCGTTCGCGCCGATGAGGTACGTCTCGCCCAGGCGGCCCTTGGTCAGGATGGTCCACACGCCGGTGGAGTGGTCGTCCGTGTGGATCCAGTCGCGCACGTTCTCCCCGTTGCCGTACAGCTTCGGGCGCAATCCCTCGAGGATGTTCGTGATCTGGCGGGGGATGAACTTCTCCACATGCTGGTATGGGCCGTAGTTGTTGCTGCAGTTGCTGATCGTGGCGCGGATGCCGAACGTGCGGTGCCAGGCGCGCACCAGCAGGTCCGAGCTCGCCTTCGTCGACGAATACGGGCTCGAGGGATGGTACGGGGTCTCCTCCGTGAACTTGTTCGAATCGTCCAACGCTAGGTCGCCGTACACCTCGTCCGTGCTCACGTGATGGTAGCGCACGTCGTACTTGCGGGCCGCCTCCAACAGGCGGAACGTGCCCTCCACGTTGGTCTTCAGGAACGGCTCCGGGTTCGCGATGCTGTTGTCGTTGTGGGACTCCGCCGCGTAATGCACGATCGCGTCATGACCGGGGACGATCCGGTCCAGCAATTCCGCGTCGCAGATGTCGCCGTGCACGAACTCCACACGGTCGCCCAGAATCGACCTGATGTTCTCCAGATTACCGGCGTAGGTAAGCGCGTCAAGCACGGTCACATGCACGTCGGGATGATGGTTGTATACGTAATGCACGAAATTCGAACCGATGAAACCACAGCCACCGGTCACAATGATGTTATGGGGAGTAAACAGTTCTTCAGCCATAGTGGTCATGTTACAGCCAGAACTAGATACCTCGAGATATTCTCGTTGATTCATCCATCTTCTCTTTCAAAGTGGACCCTTTCGCCATGTGGATGTGTCTTGCATAGAGTCGCAGGGACTAGACCTCAGTCGACTCTTTCGAGTTGTTCTTCCGAGCTTTATAGCGATTCTCGAATACAACAGATATGACTGCGCCAAGTATGGTAAGGCCAGCTGTAATGCCTGAAACTACGAAGAGGTTCTGAATCATCGCATTATGGTATGTCATACGCACGTGATGGGTACCAGCAGGAATCTCGACTGCGCGGAACAAACTATTTGCCTTATATACCGGCGTTGAATCGCCGTCTACAGAAGCTTCCCAATTGCCATCGTTGTATTCGTTGACAAGTACGTAGCGCGTCTCGTTGACCGTCACATCAAATTCACAGTTACCATCGCGATTCACGGTTACGTTGGAGATGTGTTCGTCAGCGGCTAAAGCTTGCTGCTTAGCATAGATATCAGTGGGAATACCCTCATCTTTGCTGAAATAGACCATATCCGATTGATACTTATTGGCCATGTCAGCAATTACTTGTTTGCGGGTATCCATCACACGAACGGTGTCTGTAAGCTGAATCTGCGCGGAATATGCGTCGAGTCGACGAATGTCGAGGCCATCATTCATATGATGAACGGTTTCAGTCTCGGCTGCGTCGATGGATTTCTGGTCCTGCCCGTCAACAGAAACCACGTATTTGACTCCCATGTATTTCAGCAAATTCTCATTTTGGATTGATTGGAATACAGGTCGTGTTGGGGATTCCTTAAATACCTGATCATCGATTGCAGAGTAATATTCACTCACATCCGGATTGGTAAATAAGAAACCGTGTCCACGAATATCACGAATCCCATAATACGCATACGACATGGGCATCATCGTCCATGAGCCCGTAGTGACGAATTTCTCTCCATCGTTTGTGTTCCGTTGTAAAAATGTGATGCTACTCGTGGCTGCCGGAACAACTGGTGCGTTCCTATCAATCAATGGTAGGTACGCGGAAGCCGTTATTCCCATGTCTGCGATAGAGCATCCCAGTAAGCCAAGAGTACACACTGTCGATATAACAGAAGATGGAGATAGCAAGCGCAACATTGCGGTAAGTATCAGCACCACCATCAATGCGCATGAAATTGCAAATGTAACGGGCACTATTTGAGTCATAGAAGCAGCTATTGCGCCAGAAGTACGGTTTTTATGTGTCCGATAATAGAGAGTCCATGCTCCAAAAATACCTGTTGCAAACGCAAGAGCTATGGTTACTTGAATACGCCATTGTGTCGTTCGAGTAGACGGAATCAATAAATCATCCATATTGATACCTACCAAAACTGAAAGAGCGAATAACATTATTACAAGAATTCGGTATTTCAGGGATGTGTTAACCATGGGAAGCCGTGAGAAGACAATATCAAATATGCCCGTAAAGACCATCAACCCAACAATTATCTCAGTGATTGCAAAGAACAGCATTCTTGGCTTTTGACGTACATTCACTAAGCAGAACGGCAGTGTGATTACTGACAGGACTCCTGCGAATATCGTACCTTCGTTGAGATGGATTGGTACGTTCGTTGCCAGATAAGGTGACATCAATGTAGACAGCTGTCCAAAATCCAATGCTGCAAACGCATAGCTACTGCGAGAGGAAGCGTAGCCATTATCGCCTACACTGGTTAAAAGTGATGCGGTATACGGCAATGACATCAGTACGCCGAGAGCAACGGCCGCGAACGCACCGACATAATAGGCAAATAGGTGTCTAACATTATGTCGATATATCAAAAAGCCGTAGATTAAAGTATACGCCCCAGCAATATATAGGAAATATGCTACATATGTGGGCATACCAGCCATGAACATAAGGAATAGCACGAAAGCAAACCACGCAATATAGGTGATGCGAAGACGCTTAAGGCCTTTATCCAACAATAAGAACAGTATCGGTGCATACATAGTGACCTCTGAATGAGGCCAACCATTCCACACAACCATAACAGAGCATAGCGCATATGACACCGCAGCAAATAATGCGCCTCGCCAGGTATATCCAATCTGACGAATAAAGAAGAACATTGCTGCAAAAGCTACAGCCGTCTTACATAATGAAATCGCTATAATCGCGATGTCGAAAGGAAGCAAATAGAAATAATTGAGTGGTGAGAAATAAATGTTCACGCTTTGAGTGGTGCCAATAGATAGTTCAGGCATCCACAATGTAAAGTTGAACGGATTGAAGCTCAGACTTGCGTTGGGAAGTATATTGTCTGCCACGTCGGATAAAAATGGGCCACCTATCCATACTCCTAATGATGAAAACGGTGCTTGATAATAAGTGAAATTAGTAAAAGACATTTTCCGCCCGCCAAACCAGACAGGTGAATATACGATTAGAATCATCATGATCAGCGTGCAAACCGTTGTGAGGGTAACGCCAATCTGACGAGTCAATAATCGCCGATTCCCTACTTCACATTTCTCTCTTTGGCGGCCAATTGTATTAAAACTCATAATGTATTAAATCTCAAAACTCGTCTAACATACCGTGCGCACTGTCTCAGCAGTGCCTCTTACGAGTACCACTGTATCAGCCGAACTCGGCAAACAGCCGGAGGCTCTTACGCATGGGCCGATTGTATCCAAGCTCTTGTACAGTTTGGTTTGCCTTTGTCCTTGCAGCGGCAAATAAATTTTAGCTGTGTAGATGTTGCGGATTACACTGTTACTTACGCTTGTTCGGTAGGGGGGTGCGGATGTTTTTTTGGACGGCTAGGCGGCCAGTCCAAGACTTCTGCGGTATTGCACGGGGCTCATCCAGCCCAGTGACTTCTTGATCCTGGTCTCATTGTAGTGGGTCAGGTAGGCGGCCAGGCGTTCGCGGAACTCGTCGAAGCCCACGCCCCGCCAGTCCCGCCCGTGATAGAACTCGTTTGTATTGCTTCAATGTTTGTTGGGCGGGTTCGGCAGTGTTTTTCCGCAGTGTGGGCTGATGGTTGTCCCCGGTGCCGTCATCGTTTCCCGGTGATGTGAAAGGCATCGGTGCCGCCGCCTGTATATTCCCGAGTTGCAATTCGAATTGGATTCGGCCGGTTGCCGCCGGCCGGTGCTCGGGAAGGAAAGGATCATGGCGATACCGATGCCCATTGTGCAAGATATCAGGAGACCCGACCGGCAGGGGCTGTCGCGTGCGCAGATAGCGCGGCGTCTTCACGTGGATCGCGGGACGGTCGCGAAGTACGCGG